>Ga0208744_1000009_pt1 | contig 152142 bp, 165 predicted proteins | sample CryBogCBH24Aug09_FD_184620 | JGI IMG/M metagenome (GOLD analysis project Ga0208744, IMG submission 184620) | Freshwater microbial communities from Crystal Bog, Wisconsin, USA - CBH24Aug09 (SPAdes) (version 2) | ecosystem: Environmental > Aquatic > Freshwater > Lake | place: Crystal Bog...
AGATGACAGACGATTGGGACAGTCAAACTTGGGCGTGGTCAGCAAGAGAATTGGCACAAGATTTCAAAGAGTTTTATCGAGATGCACTTAGAGACAGCCCTGTCCAAGGACAGCAAGGTGTGGCGGAGGGCGGAATGAAGGATGTGTACACAGACAATCAGGATGCTGTGTATTCGGCACTGACACGTCGTGTGATTGGCACTGAAGCCGGACATTTTTTAATCAGGACTTATGGTCTAGACCAAGTTATGGATGCAATGCGAGAAGTGGCTGATTTTCACGGTGACGTGGAAGAAATTGGATCGAGCGATGTCAGCGCATATATGCGTCAACTGCAACGTACATTAGAGAGTAACAGATAATGGAACATTTACAACGAGCCGCTAAGATTGCATTTGCTAGCCAATTTAATTTTTATTTAAAGGCTGCGTTCTTTCATTGGAACGTGGAAGGGATTCACTTTCAAGAACTACACGCATTGTTTGAGCGTATCTATGTAGAAGTATACGAAACTGTAGACGAGTTTGCAGAAAAGATTCGCACCCTGGGTGCTTATGCTCCTGCATCAAACAGTCGTTTCAGTGTGTTGAGTCAGATACCTGAAGAAACAGAAGTATTGCCAGCCGAACAAATGGTTACTGAACTGTTGCAAGACGCTGACAATATGGTATTGATTCTAAAACGAGTATATGATATTGCAGAAGCGGAGGGCGAGCACGGTTTCTCAAACTTCCTGGCAGAACGTATGGATGCTTTCCGTAAACACGCCTGGATGTTACGTGCCACATCAAAATGAAAATTGTAGAAATTGTAACTGAAACGGCAGCCTGGCAGAAAAAGTCTGGTAAAAACAAAAACGGCGGCTTGAATCGCAAAGGCGTCAAAAGCTATCGTAGACAACATCCTGGTTCAAAACTGCAGACAGCAGTGACAACAAAACCTAGCAAGTTAAAGAAAGGCTCCAAGGCAGCCAAACGTCGCAAGAGTTTCTGTGCCCGTATGAAGGGTATGAAAAAATCTCGCACAGGAGCCAAGACCAAACGCGATCCAAATAGCCGTATCAACAAAGCCTTACGCAAATGGCATTGCGAAAGTGTAGAACAATTACAACAAATGTTGATGATTGCCGAGTCTACATTGAATCCCATTGATCCCACCAGTCCAGGTGCAGGTACTCGACTCAAACAAGAGTTGTCCAAGGAACTACACAGAGAACGTCAAGCACGTGCTTACAGAGATCAACAGATGAAACGTGCAATGGCACGTCACCACGAGGACGATGGCGAGCAAGACTACGAAACCCTAGATGAGATCAAACAACGCTTGGATGCCAAGTGCTGGAAGGGCAAGCACAAAGAAGGTACCAAGATCAAAGGCGGCATTAGAGTCAACAACTGTGTGGCCAATGAAGGTGTTGAACCCAAACTAAATGAGTTTGTTAACGAATATGCGCCTTGGGTAGCCGAACAACTAGGCATTGAATTACCTACTATTGAACTGTTGAATGAACCCATTGACACCACTTTTGGTATGTATGATCCAGAATCCAAATCAATCAAATTGGTTGTAGGCGGACGTCATCCAGTTGATATTTTGCGTACACTGGCACACGAGCTAACACATCACAAACAAGACCTAGAAGACAATTTGCCCCCGGGCGCTGGTGAAACAGGCACTGATCAAGAAAATGAAGCCAATGCCAATGCTGGCATTGCTATGCGTGACTTTGCTGAACACAATCCTGAATACTTTGGTGTAAAATGAACCCAAACGATTACCCAGTGTATCCAGAACAACAAGAGGGCGACGACAGTGATTATAAACGAAATCCTTACAGCCCCGTCTAATAACCCCCAAGAAGAACTGGATGAGATACTTGCCAAATGTTGCGAGTTGGTTCTTGATGGCCAAGAGAGTGATGCAGATTTTTATGGTATGGTGGGTGCTTGTGTGGTATTTCCCGATGGTCAATGTATATACGGTGTCAACTACGAAGCTGAAGATGGCACTAGAGTACATGCTGAACGTGCTGCCTTAGAACGCTGTGCTGATGTCTCGCCAGAATGTATCGTAGTAACTACCCTGAGTCCTTGTAATCGACCAATGGACGAACGTTCAGGTGAAAGTTGTGAGGACCTGATTGCTGAATACGGTATTGAACACGTATATTGCGGATACAAAGACCCTACACAGGATCAAGACGCAAGTATAGAGACTGAAAATCCAAAATTACGAGAATTGTGCAAACAGTTGGCCGACACTTTTTTATCAGAAACAATTGACCCGGTGTCTGGTCGCGGTGCTGTTCCTCCAGCTAACACAATCAAACCAGAAAAACAAATACCAGCAAAACCAATTGAGCCGGCTGTGCGTGTTGATATCAACGGACATAGGCCAGATCCCAATGCCACTACTTACAAAAAATCTGTAAAAGAAAACTTTGCTGATGGCCGAGTCAAAGGCAAAAGTCGTCCAGGTCGTGTCAAACGTGCTGGTGCCAGTTGTAAAGGAAGTGTAACTGATCTACGTCGCAAAGCCAAAAATGCATCAGGCGAACGTGCCCGAATGTATCACTGGTGTGCCAATATGAAGGGCGGCAAAAAGAAATAACCAAACACCTACCTTAGGACGTTATCGTTACTATAGGTGTCGCCGGCTGCTGGCGAGAATATTATGGGAGTCGTGCCCCGGAATGGTATTCTAAAGTGAGCACAAATTCTAAACTGCTCTTGCGTTCTGCAAGTAAATACTGTATAATTGTTCAATTACCAAGGAGATTCAAATGTCATCACGTATGTTTAGCGCCGAGCAAAAAGCCAAATTGACCCAAATCATCAACGAAGGTATGGCAGTACTGCAAGAAATCGAAGACCTTAATGCAGGTTTAAGCGATACTGTCAAAGCCATTGCTGAAGAAATGGAAATTAAACCAGCTATCTTGAAAAAGGCTATCAAGATTGCACAAAAAAGCAAGCTAGGCGAAACCAATCAAGATCACGAAGATCTAAATACTATTTTAGAAACAGTAGGTAAAACCCTTTGATTGAATTGTTTCAAGGCACATTGGAATATATCCGTCGCGACTTCCGGGAATATCCTTTACGTTTTTGTGCAGAAGTCTTTAGTTGGGCCTGTAGTGTTGTCAGTGCTGTGATATTTGCGGCCACTGTGCCTACTGTTCCTGTAGTTCCGCTGTATACAATTTTTATCAGTGGATGCTGTGCTGCTGCTTGGACCTGTTGGACTCGCGGCAGTTTTGGTTTACTTGCTAACTATGTTTTTTTGATCACCATCGACAGCATAGGTCTTGCAAGAATGTTGTTTCAGTAGTATAATAAGATTCGCCCACTTGACGGGCATGAAGAGCGAGTGTAAGCTCAAAGTTACACACTGGAGAGTAAATGTCATATATTGACGCATTGTTTGATCGCGACAAAGATCGTATTCACGTTGTAGAACGAGTCAACGGTGAGCGGGTATACAAAGAATATCCTGCCAACTACGTGTTTTATTATGACGATCCACGTGGCAAGTTCCGCACTATCTTTGATACTCCAGTTAATCGCTTTACTACTAGAAACAGTAAAGAATTTCACAAAGAACTCCGAGTCAACAGTAACAAACGCCTATGGGAATCGGATATCAATCCCATCTTCCGTTGCTTGGAAGAAAATTATCTTGGGATGAATTCGCCCCGACTTCAAACAGCCTTTTTCGATATTGAGGTCGATTTTGACCCTGATCGTGGCTATTCCAAACCTGAAGATCCATTCAACGCTATCACTGCTATTTCAGTTTACCTAGACTGGATGGATAAACTGGTCACCTTGGTGGTTCCACCCAAGAGTTACTCGTGGGCCACAGCCGAAGAAATTTGCAAAGGCTTTGACAACTGCTTCCTGTTCGAACGTGAAGAGGACATGTTGAACACATTCCTTGATCTAATTCAAGATGCCGATATCTTGTCGGGCTGGAACAGTGAAGGCTTCGATATTCCCTATACCACTATGCGTATCAATCGTGTGCTCAGCAAAGATGACACACGTAGACTGTGCCTGTGGGGCCAATATCCCAAGCAACGTACCTTTGAACGCTTTGGTGCAGAGAACTTGACCTTTGACTTGATAGGTCGTGTGCATATGGACTATATGCAGTTGTATAGAAAATATACCTATGAAGAACGTCACAGCTACAGTTTGGATGCTATTGCAGAATATGAACTTGGCGAAAGTAAAACGCAATACGAAGGCACACTAGATCAATTGTACAACAAAGACTTTACCAAGTTTATTGAATACAATAGACAAGATACTATGCTGTTGTCTAGATTAGATAAGAAATTGCGTTTCTTAGATCTGGCCAACGAATTGGCTCACGATAATACTGTGTTGTTGGCAACCACAATGGGTGCCGTGGCAGTTACTGAGCAGGCAATTATCAACGAAGCTCACAGTCGTGGGTTGGTTGTACCTAATAGGAGATCTAGAGATGACCAAGGAGAAACACAAGCCGCAGGTGCCTATGTTGCTTATCCCAAAAGGGGTATGCACGAATACATCGGTGCAATCGACATCAATTCGCTCTATCCCTCGGCTATTAGAGCCCTCAACATGGGTCCAGAAACAGTCGTTGGGCAACTCCGGCCAACAATAACTGATCATTACATTAGAGAAAAAATTGCCGCGGGCAGCAGTTTTGCTGATGCCTGGGAAAATATGTTTGGTACCTTAGAATATCAAGCAGTGATGAATGGCGAACCCGGTACTGAGATTACTATAGATTGGCAAGACGGATCTAGTGATGTAATGAGTGCCAAAGATGTTTGGCGCTTGATATTTGACAGCAATCAGCCGTGGACATTCAGTGCCAATGGCACAATATTTAAATATGACACCAAGGGTATTATTCCCGGACTGTTGGAGAGATGGTATGCTGAACGTAAAGAAATGCAAGCTAAAAAGAAAACCGCAACATCTAAGGAAGATGAAGCGTTCTGGGACAAAAGGCAACTTGTTAAAAAAATTAACCTCAACTCGCTCTACGGTGCGATCCTCAATCCGGGTTGCCGCTTCTTTGACCAAAGGATTGGCCAAAGTACGACACTTACGGGCCGTATTATTGCCAAACACATGGACTCGCACGTTAACGAAGCTATCACGGGTGAATACAACCACGTGGGCGCGGCAATCATTTACGGGGACACAGACTCGGTCTATTTCTCAGCCTGGCCGCAAATCAAAGAGGAAGTAGAATCGGGACGTATGGAATGGAATCGAGAGATTTGTGTACAGTTATATGATACCATTGCTGAATCAGTAAATGAATCGTTCCCGGCATTTATGGAACGTGCTTGCCATTGCCCTAGAGAAATGGGTGCAATTATTCGAGGTGGTCGAGAACTTATTGCCAGCAAGGGCCTGTTTATTAAAAAGAAACGTTATGGCATTTTGATATTTGATATGGAAGGTGTGCGCCTGGATACCCACGGCAAAGCCGGCAAAGTCAAAGCCATGGGTCTGGATCTTAAGCGATCAGACACTCCCAAGGTTGTACAAGATTTCTTGAGTGAAATCTTGATGATTGTGTTGACCGGTGCTGGCGATGTTCGCCAAACTGTGATCGACAAGGTACGTGATTTCAAAATCTTGTTTGCCGGTAGGCCAGCCTGGGAAAAAGGTACTCCCAAGCGTGTCAACAACTTGACCAAGTATACTGCTGAAGAAGAACGTTTAGGCAAAGCCAATATGCCTGGACACGTTCGTGCTGCGATGAACTGGAATAGACTGAAAAAGATGCACGGCGACAACTACAGCACCAGTATCGTGGACGGTATGAAAACTATTGTGTGTAAACTCAAAGACAATCCACTGGGGTTAACCAGTGTAGGATATCCCACAGATGAAACACACATTCCGCAGTGGTTTAAAGAGTTGCCGTTTGATGATTCAACAATGGAATCAACCATTGTGGACCAAAAGGTAGAAAACTTGTTGGGTGTATTGGATTGGAAAATTGCCGAGAATACCGATATCAAGACCACATTTGATGATTTATTTTCATTCGAGTAAACAATGAAACTTAGCGAACTAGTACGACTTCGAACACGATTGGAAACTGTTTACAGCACAGATTCAATTGCCCACGAAGTAGATTTGGCCAATCATCATTTGTTGGCAGTTAAAAATGAAACTCCTGACGACGATTTCCGAACACAAATCGGAAAACTGTCTGACGATATTAAAACAGTACATTTGCAATTGGCACACAATCAAAGTTTGTATAAAATACTGATCGACAACATCAACAATCAGATTGCTGCTGCCAGTGCCAAATTCTTCAGCGGCAATTACGATCTAGAATTGCGTGTTGAATCAGAAGCTGTTAATATCATTCGTAGAGTCAGGGTACTAGAAGTTGATTCAAACTTGCGAGAAGAAATCAAAGGACGTATTGCACTATATTCAAGCTGGCAATATCCAGCGTTAGAAATTGGCTGTCGTGATGGTGATTGGACCAAAGAGCTGACCACCAGCGATCCTTTGTACATTGTAGACTACTACAGAGAATTTATTGACTCCACTCTTGAAAATTTTAATCCAACATACCAAAAACGTATTCGTACCTATTTGTTAAAAGAAAAAGATTACAATATGAGTATGTTGCCACAAGGACAAATGAGTCTTGTATTTTGTTGGAATTTTTTAAACTATCGCAGCCTAGATACTGTAAAAGAATATTTGAAAGCAGTCAAAGAGTTGTTGCGCCCAGGCGGTGTGTTTATGTTCAGCTACAACAACGGTGATGTGGCACAATCAGCTGGGTATGCTGAAAACTTCTTTATGAGTTACATTCCAAAATCAATGTTGATACCCTTGTGCGAAAGTTTGGGCTATGAAATAGTGTTTAGCCGAGACAACGAAACATCTGGTGTTTCTTTTAGTTGGCTTGAAATTCGAAAACCTGGAAAACTGTCCAGCAACAAGGCTCACCCTGTCATGGGCGAATTGCAGAGAATAACGTATTGACTTTTTCTAAATACATCTATATACTACTACTATTAACGGAGAATAAACTATGTTTGATCATTTAAAAGATATTGTACAACACACATATGGCCTAGGCGTTATCAATATGCTCAAGGTAACTGGCACAGACCAAACCACTGTGATTAATGCATTTGACCAAGCTACCAAAACGGTAGTGTTGAACGCAGAATTCAAAGCACCAATTGCTGAATTTGTTGGCGTATTTGGTATGCCAAATTTGGATCGTTTGAATACTATTCTTAACATTCCAGAATACAAAGCTGATGCCAAGATCACTATCAATACACAAAACAACGAACCCAGCGGTGTTCACTTTGAAAACAAGTTAGGCGACTTTAAAAACGACTATCGCTTTATGAGTACTGCGGTGATCAATGATCAACTCAAAAATGTCAAAATGAAACCAGTCAAATGGGGTGTAGAGATTACGCCAACTGCGGCCAGTATTCAGAAACTCAAGTTTCAAGCAATGGCACACTCAGATGCTACCACATTCTCCAGTAAGACAGAAAATGGCGAATTGAAGTTTTTCTTTGGTGATCACGCCAGTCACGCAGGATCGTTTACATTTGCCACTACATCAGGCACATTGACCAAACAGTTGAATTGGCCCGTATCGGTTGTCAACAGTATTCTCAGCTTGCCAGGCGACAAAGAATTCAAGATTTCAGATGACGGTGTTGCTGAAATCACTGTGGACTCTGGTCTAGCAGTTTATCACTATATGTTACCAGCACAAACCAAGTAATATGGAGTTGGAGTATCTTAGATCAAGAGGGTATCGACCCAAGGGCGGATTTCTTTCGCCCTCGAATGTATTTTATCTAAATATTCCAAAGAACGCCAGTACTTATCTCAGTAACATACTGTTTAGTAACGGGTGGCGACACTTTGTTTTCAATGAATATGCACCAGTTACCGAAGCCATAGTTGTATTGAGAGATCCTGTAGAACGTTGGGTATCTGGATTTGCCACCTACGTGTCAAGTTGGATTTGTAGCAACGGATACGGAAGTGATCATTTTGTTGCAGATTATAACTGGTTGACAGAAAATCTCATTTTTGATAATTTGGTATTTGACGATCATACTACACCACAATGGCAATATATTTCACAGTTGCCGGCCACGTGCCAGGTAAAGTATTTTGTATTGAATCAAAAAACCATTGTTGACGATATTTCGGCATACACCGGGCAGTCATTGACGGTTGCGGACGTGGATGCCAATGTATCAGAAGATAACTACGATCAAAAGCAAATTATACAATTTATGAAAAACAGACTAGAAAAAAAACCTGAGTTAAAGAATAAAATAATTGAGCGATACAAACGTGACTTTGACCTTATAGATAGTGTAAAATAACTGTATGCAAGACAACTTAACTGCAAAACAAAATGACTATGCTGTGTTTCTTCCAGCTATCTCGGGTTTCTACGCTACCTTCATAGGCAAGCAACGTGATCCTGTCAATGGTCCTTATGTAGACCCTGTGCGTTTTCCACAGGGCCTAACAGATATGGAACAGCTGAACTGGTTGAATGATCAGAAGGCCTTGTTCCCATATAAGTGGTCGCTTTACTCCGGCGGCCATGCCAACCTGGACCTTACCAAGCAAGATTGGAGCGAGGATATGGTCCGTAATCGTGATCCCAACACACTAGTGCTAGGCGACTCTGGAGGATTCCAGATTGCCAAAGGACTATGGGAAGGCGATTGGAAGGCTAACTCAGGGTGCCCGAAGGCCCAAGCACGGCGTGAAGCTGTGGTCAAGTGGCTGGACGGCATTGCTGACTATGGTATGACATTAGATATTCCAACTTGGGTCATCCACGATAAAAATGCATCAGCCAAATGTGGAATTCGTACACTAGAAGAAGCTGTTGATGCTACCCGATTCAACAACGAGTTTTATATGAAACATCGCAAGGGTGTTCGTAACGGTGGTATGAAAGTGCTTAATGTTTTACAAGGCGCCAATCATCCTGATGCTGATCGTTGGTATGAAATTATGAAAGAGTATTGTGATCCAGTCAAATATCCCGACACACACTTTAATGGGTGGGCTATGGGTGGACAGAATATGTGTGATGTACACTTGATCCTTAGACGATTGGTTACACTACGTTATGATAATTTACTACAAGAAGGTGTTCACGATTGGATGCACTTCTTGGGTACCAGCAAATTGGAGTGGGCAGTATTATTAACTGTTATTCAACGTAATGTACGCAAGTATGTTAATCCTGCATTTACTATATCGTTTGACTGTGCTAGTCCATTCTTGGCCACGGCCAATGGACAGGTCTACTTTGAAAATGTTTTCCCTGACAATGGCAAATGGTCGTATCGTATGGCACCTAGTGCAGATGATAAGAAATATGCCACAGACACACGCAAATGGTCAGATGGTGTAGTAGCGGATGGTATCTATCCACGTTGGGAAAATAGCCCTATCTCAGATATGCTCAAGATGAAAGATATTTGCTACTACAAGCCAGGTGATGTCAACAAGAACGGCAAAGAAGGCAAAACAAGTTGGGATAGTTTCAGTTACGCATTGTTGATGGGACACAATGTATGGATGCACTTGACTGCGGTACAAGAAGCCAATCGACGCTTTGACGCCGGTGAACATCCGGCAATGATGCGCTGTAGTGGTCCACGTGGTGAATACTTTGAAGACATTGTAGAAGCTATTTTTGCTGCACCCGACAAAGAGACCGCTATGGAAATTATTGAAATGTACGGTGGGCCATTGGGCTACTGGACCGAGATTATTGGTACCCGCGGTTTCAAAGGTAAAAAAGCGTTTAACGGCAATGCTATGTTTGATCAGCTGTTTGACGTCGAAGGTGGAGAAACTGTAGAAGAAGCACCAGAAGAAGAATTTGACGAATCTAAACTTGAACATTTGGGAGAATAAATGGAACATTGGGAAAATCGTTTACGACATTTAGAACACGACCACGCAGTACTAGACAAACGTATTGATGGTATGGAAAGTACCGGGGTATTTGAAGATGCCACTTTGGAAGTGTTAAAAAAGCAGAGACTGCATTTAAAAGACGAAATTGTCAAATTAAAAACACAACACGAGCAAGCATAATGAATAGAGCAGGACACGATCAAGTCAATTTCTTTATTGGAAAAGAAGTAGAACACACTCCGGCATTTGGATTGCGTACACTATTTGTAGTGGGTCTACAGGATCCACAAATTGTGTTACAAATAGTCGACAATAGCGATTGCGAACATATCTACTTTGGTGCCAATCAAAGTTTTCCAAATTTAGACACCGATGACGCCGACAACTGGCGCGAATGGGAATCAATGATCAGTGATTGCCTAGAAAGAGGAATTTTGTGTACACTGGATTTAGACAGCAGCTGTGCCGAAGGTTTAACCGAAAGCGGTCTAGTAGAATACAACAACTTTATTCCAATGATTAGTGTTAAATTGCCTTATGTGCAACTGTTGGGATATAATGCCACTATCAAAATTGATGACAAAGATTTTGCAAAATCCAATCCTGGAGTATGGTGTCACAGCTTGCACGAATTGCGTGATCGTACCAAGTTTACTGACTGGTCCAAATACACACAAGACGAAATAATCAGATGATTGAGTGTCCGCTTCCGTGGACTGGTATTGCTGTCAACCCCGACGGATCTGTTAGAAATTGTGCAATGAGTCAAGAAACTCTTGGCAATTTAAAAACATCGCCGGTGGCTGAAATATTAAACAACAATCGCAATCAAACAATAAGACGTGAACTGACAGCAGGCATATGGCCCAGCAGTTGCAGATTGTGCCAGCAACGCGAAACAGTTGACCCCGAGTTCAGTAACCGAGCATATCAACTCAAACTGCACCAAGACGTTGCGATTGATTATACAGGTCCGCATACGCTAACACAGTTAGATCTACGTTGGTCAAATACCTGTAACTATGCTTGTGTTTATTGCGGACCGTACTTCAGTAGCCTATGGGCCAGTGAAATGGGACAACGTGTCAATGCTGACCGTACTGCATTTGATCAATTAAAAGATTACACCTACGATAAACTGGCCGGACTCAAAGAAGTATACTTGGCCGGTGGCGAACCTTTGATAATCAAAGAAAACGGCGAACTATTGGACCGACTGTACACAGTCAATCCCGACTGCTTGGTGCGCATAACCACAAACCTGTCAAATCTACAAACAGGTATCTACAGCAAAATAAAGAAATTTAAAAATGTACAGTGGGAAGTCAGTGTGGAAGCCACTGGCTCAGCATTTGAATACATACGCTATCCCGGCGTATGGACTGAACTTGAAGCCAACATAAAACAATTGATAGCAGAATGGCCCAGCAATCAAATTGGTATAACAATGAATTATTTTTTGTTAAACGCCACCACCATCATTGAAACTGGCCAATATCTGATCAATTTGGGTATGGACGAAAATCGTGTGGCTGTACACTACTTGACTGATCCCAAATACTTGGACGCTAGAAATTTGAATGAAAAATATCTACAGAGCACTCGAGACTATCTAAATAGTTATCAAGCACCAACAACATTTGCTACCAGTTTGCAAAACTGCAGAGAGTTTCTTGCCAAACCATTTGACCGTAACAGTGGCAATGTTGTACAATCGTTGACTGCTATTGACCAAAGACGAAATTTAAATTTTACTACAACCTTTCCTGATCTATTAACCAAACTGGTATGAAAATCCGCAACTGGTCTGAAACATTAGTCAATTGGAGACAAGAGGCTTTTGGAGTAGGACCCAATCCAAATACCGAATATTATTCCAAAATCAACGACAACGATGCCATAGTAATTACCATGGGCGACAGCTGGACCTACGGAGACGGTATCCCACCGCAGTTGCGCCATTCAATGATTTATGGTGGATTGATTGCTCAAAAACTCTCAGCTGACTGGTTGAACATTGGGTGCTGTGCGTGGTCAAACTCGTATGTTTTGAGTCATTTAGATCGCATAGTTGAGCAATTAGACTGTTGCGATTATAAGAAAATTTATGTTATAATAACACTAACAGAAAATGGCAGAGATATTGACCAGGCTGCACATTATAAATTTTCTGCTCGGTCTAGATTTGATGAACTGGAAGAAACACCGGAGTTTTATCAATCGTTGTTGAGTGATCTAGAACAGGTCTGGTGCGACACGATTTGCAATAGTATCGCCAAGATGGATTCAAGATATACTGTGGTTGTTGGCAACAATTTTGTATGGCACAACGGTATTGTTGATAGATTGCAGAATCGTGCTGTGTTGTTGGAACGCAACTGGATTGAGTGTTTGGCCCAGGCACAGGGATTGGCAGATCCTGTTAGAACCAATTTGGTAACTGGTTGGATTTTTGATAGTATTAACGAAAACGTACATAGAGAAATAGCAGTGAAGTCTAAGACAGCATACAACTCGTGGGCATTACCTTTAATTGAAAAGGCCACTCGAGTCAATGAGTGGTTAGATTCCAGTGCAATGAACAATAAACGATCCAGCAAACACCCCAACGGCAACGGACACCAAGTCTGGGCCGATTATATTTTAACCTTTTTACAACCAAGCAAGGCCTAGTATGAATCAAGAACAAAGAGCAACTGTAGAACGAATCAAAGACGCTGCCAAGCGACAAATTTGGGTCACCTTTGAACGGGAAGGTGTACATTGCTACCCGGCCGCAGCCACAGACCCACAATTAGCAACAGGAGATGAATATGATGTATCGTTTTTGGCCAGTCCTCATCGCCATATGTTTCATTTCCGGGTGTCAATCGATGTGTTCCATAACGACCGGGACATCGAGTTCATCCAGTTCAAACGCTGGCTCGAGAACCTATACAGTGGGACCGGTCCCCATAATGAAAATCGAGTTTTAGAACTCAATTACAAGAGTTGCGAAATGATTGCGGATGACTTGTATGTCCAAATTGCTGCACGTTATCCCAATCGTTGTGTTACAATTGAAGTGTCCGAGGACGGTGAGAACGGATGCTCAATTGCTTATAACCTCACCCGTCCAAGTCAATCAATTGTTATTTAAGGAGTAGTAAAATGGCCAAACCAGAATGGCTCAATAAGTATCTTCGTTTCAAACCCGAAGTGACCACAATCTTTGAAGATCTAGAAAACTATCATGAGTTTTGTCGTAACTACGGATATCCATTTGATGAACGCAATCTTTACAACGAGCGTACACCATATGGTGAGTATATGAAGATGTTGCGTGGTCGCGAACCTTGGGACCAATGGCGTACTCCTAAGCGTGATCGTAAAGACTTCAAACCACGTGATACCAATTGGAAACCGAGACATAATCAATGAAATTAGCACCACAGGCGCCTGCTGAGGGCATTTTAAAACAAGGCGAATGGGGCGATGCCAAGAGCTATAACGTACCGTGTTCTTGTTGTGGGTCTGATTGCGAACATAATGTATGGGTAGAAAGTGATGCTGCTGGTGTCACTGTTACCACCTATACCAAGCAAAAAACCAATTGGTGGAGTCAAACACGCTGGTCGCATCTTTGGCGGTTGTTGACTCGTGGCTACGTGGAATACGAAGCCAGTATTATTATGACCCGTCAACAGGCTCACAATTATGCATCAGCCTTGAACCAAGCAGTTGCCGATGTGGACGAGTTTAGAAAAAAACGCAAAAAAAATGTATAAATTAAAATACTACGAAAATACTGGACAGACATCAGTAAAATATTTTGATACCATAAACGAAGCACTACATTATTCGGTATACAAAATTCCGTTCCAAAGTTTTCACAGCTTAGACAAGGTACAACAATGAGAAAATTATGGTATATGGGCTTGGAGCCCTACAAAGCCCGCTACACTCTGCAACTACAAGAGTGGAATCGTGCTGTGTTTGAACGTCGCGGTATCAACTATGAAATAGTACCAGGTGAAACACTCAGCAACGATCAAGCTATTGTTACCGGACAAGTGCTAGATGCACACGGCCGTACTTACTTTGGTATGAGCCAGCTGATGAACTTGGTTCGTAAAATGAAACAAGGAGAAGTTACCAATGAAGATGTCATCTACTTTGAAGATATGTTCCAGCCCGGTATTGAGAGCTTGCCTTACATTATGGATCAAATCGATCCTGCTCACCGTCCCCGTATTGCTGTTCGCTGTCTTGCACAAAGTATTGACCCCGATGATTTTGTTCACGTCTGGGGTATGCAGAAGTGGATGGGACTTTATGAAAAAATGGTGGATAGTTTCGCTGATATTGTTTTAGCATCAAATGAAGAAATGGCTATGCACATGAAAATAGCTGGCTGGGAAGCCCCGATATACAACATCTCCGGACTGGCGTTCGGCAAAGATGAAGTCCGTGCAAGAGTACCAGGTCCACTAAAGCCATTCAAAGAAAGAACCCTGCGTGTGGGATTTGCCGCACGTTGGGATCAAGAAAAACAACCCGACTTCTTTATGGATCTTATCGAAGAGTGGAATCGACGCAGTGAAATGAGCAAGTCCACTCCCGAACAGCGGGTTGAGTTTGCTATTTTTAGCGGTGCCAAACTAAAAAGCAACAACGACAGCTATATGGCTCGTACACGTGACCTACAGGCACGTGGTTTGCTGACTGTATACGAGGATTTAGAAAAAAATGATTACTATGCTTTGCTTAATGATACTAGGGTATTGTTTAATTGCGCTTTACAAGACTGGGTCAGTAACACAGTATCAGAAGCTGATACGCTTGGATCGAATGTTTTATATCCTGCTTATCGTAGCTTCCCTGAAACTTTTGCAAATGACGCAACAAGGTTATACGTTCCTTGGTCGTTAGATGATGCCATTGAAAAATTACGAACTCTGCTAAACGATCCGCATCCATTGCAGGGACGTATATCGGATTGGACCAACGGTACTGTAGATCGTATCTGTGACATCTTAGAAGGATCGGGCGAGCAATGGTTACGTATGAGTACTGACTATCGTAAACATACACACGAAAGCAAATACTAAAATGGACATCATACTTTATAGCGTTGTTGGATTTGTTAGCTTTTTGGCCGGCCGTACTTCTGCACCCAAGGAAATAATCAATCAGGTTGAGTTGTCAGATGATGAACGTGCAGAATTTGAGTATCAAAAAAATTTAAATCAATCATTACTGTCGGAAGTACAACATTATAGATTTTTAGAAACACGATTAAGAGGCGAACTATGGGACACCAAACAAAAACTAGAGAAATTACAGCAGAACAACTGATCGCTGTTCTCAAATTCACACCACGTACCTATCGTGTTGAATTGGGTGCATACGGCGGAGAAGTTTATTGCGGTCGAGTTGATCGCAAAGTCTACAACTATTTTAAAGAAAACAATATTGATTTGGACGAATATGCCAGCAACTGGGATAACGAATTAGAAGTTCCAGAAGACCTGCAACCATTCCCTCCCGGAAGTCCATACGAGTGTGACGACTATATTCATGCCAGTGGAGCCACAATGGATGACGGTAATACTATCCAGATATACGATGAGAACAACGAACTGGTTTGGGAATGTGTGCTGACCATTGGTGCATTAGAAGACGCTGGTGTTGAAGTCAATGAATGGGAAGAATTTTACGTTGATCAAATTGCCGACGGCGAAGTGGCATTTTGGGGAGCCCAAGGTGAAAAAGGTCTTTGCTATGGCGGAGAAATTAATCTTAATGAACCATTTGATCCCAAGAAATTAAAATTAAATTATGCCAATGCCGACGGTTGGCTCATTTGCAATGGAATGGAATATGATGGAGAATCCATTGACAACAACGACTTGAGCACCACAGGCAAATGGGGCGAAAACAAATGGTTGTTGGGTGGAGACGAAGAAGCATACGACCCCGAAGATAACTGGGACACACCTGAGTCAGGTCCTGTGCCAAGCGATTGGGAAAAGTCAGTTGACTTTAAATTTAAAAAAATCAAACCGGTACACGTGGGTTGGTACAATGCTGTATGGTCAAATTTTGGTACAACATACGGTTGCTTGTATTGGGACGGTGAAAATTTTGTAGAGTTCAACTACGGCAAAGCCAATATAATTAACGGTGTTGACACTTGGTCTGGTTACAACTGGGATACCAGCAACTGGAACAACCAACCGCCAGAGCCGCCAAATATTGTGTGCGACAATAAAACCTGTGGCTGGACTGGTATGAGCGAAGATCGCACAACCGACGCAGAAGGTGATGATCACTGTCCTGCGTGTAATGGTACAGAGTTCAGCTGGATCGATTACGACCCCAATACCAAACAAGGTCGTGCTAACCGTGAGAAACATCGCCAATGACAACCTTTACTACCGAAGATATCGAAGCATTAAAAACTGAGTGGTTTCCATTTGATTTGGATCCAGTTCACGAAGGCGAATACGAAGTAATGAGCAACGCTTGGCCTTGGCCACATCGTGCCGAGTGGAGTAAAAAACACGGCTGGGGAACTGCCAACATTGATCAATGGCGCGGATTAAAGGTTCAAGTAAAATGATTTGCGGACTAATTGTGTTTGTTACAATTTTTATTTTTGGTTATGCTGTTGTTAAATTTGTAAAAAATTGTGCCGGAGATGAAAATGCAGATTAAAGTCAATGATAAAATTGGTTCGTGCGGATGCGGTCGTAGCCCAACCGGAGACTGTTGCGGCTGGCACGGATTAAGTGAAGAGGCCTATCAAAAAGCAAGAGATGCCTACGAACTTGCCGAATACCAACGGCAGGCACAAAGCCTGTGGTTTGATGGCGGCAGTTGTACGGGAGGTTCCCCCGAATGATTGTGGTCGCTGGCGGATGTAGTTTTACCGACGGGGAAACCAAGTGGCCATATCACTTGGCCCGAGAGTTAAATGCCGATGTAATAAACACCGGACTGCTGAGTTCAGGTAACGGTCTCATCAGCAGAAAAATCATTTATCGTGTAAGTGAATTGTTGAAGACCACCAAAGCCGAAGATATCCTAGTGGGAGTAATGTGGAGCGGCAGTGATCGTCATGACTTTTACAATCCAGATGTCAAAGTGATAAAACGAGACGGGTGGAAAGAAAATCCATCATCGTTGGGACCGGGCACAAACAACTGTTGGATTCTATTAAATCACCACTGGTCTTCGGACATCAGCAAAATGTATTATGGTAATTTTCACCACGAAGTGGGCTCGATGATTTACACATTAGAGCATATACTACGTGTACAATGGTTTTTAAAATTACACAATATACGCTACTTTATGACAACCTTTAATTCTTACGTGTTGCCCGCTAGATTTAGAAATCACGATGATATTAAAAATTTGTACGGGCAAGTTGATTTTACGCAGTTTTTACCAATCGACGGCCAGTACGAATGGGCCAACCGATCTGGTATACCTTATGTTGGACCAGACCAGTATCATCCCAATAACGAACAAAATAAAAAATTCACCCAAGAAATAATTCTCCCGTTCCTGAAAGAAAAAAATTACACATGAAACGAATAATAGTAACAGGCGGGTGTGGCTATATTGGTAGCCACGTGGCACGAGCATTCAAGCAACAGGGCAACACAGTATTGATCATTGATCGTGTACTGCGTCTACATACCTTGAAAGACATTGACGGATATCACATCGGCGATTTTGCTGATGATGCCAGTCTAGCTGCCATTTACGACTTCAATCCCGATGTTGTTGTACATTGTGCTGGTACTAGCCTTGTTGGTCCCAGTATGGATGATCCTGGCGAATACTACAATAATAATATTGCAAAAACTGTACGCTTGTTGAACTGGGTCAAAGATTTCAAAAAGAAACCGGTAATCATGTTTAGCTCAAGTGCATCGGTATACGGTGAACCAGATCTGTTGCCCATCCGAGAAACTGCTCGCATACAACCTATCAGTCCCTACGGCAATACCAAAGCAATGACCGAAACAATACTCCGAGACTTCTGGGGTGCCTATGCCCTGCCCAGCACAGTTTTTAGATATTTTAATGCAGCCGGTGCTGAACCCGTCAACTCAGATCTAGGCCAAGAACCCGAGGCCACTCACATTGTGGCTCGTGTGTTGGAGGCCAGTATTGCGGGTCGTGCTTTCAGCATCAACGGCGATGATTTTGACACTCCAGATGGCACTTGCATTCGCGATTATGTACACGTATGGGACATTGCCCAGGCACACGTGTTGGCTGCCAATCAACACTTTGGCTATGCTGGCTCTGTACATAGACGCTATAATTTGGGTACCAATACCGGTGTCAGCAACAAGCAAATTGTTGACTATGTGTTTGACAAATATGGATTACCTTTTGTCAACTATGGACCCAAGCGTATGGGCGATCCTGCACGTTTGATAGCCGATGCTGAACTGGCTCGTGTTGAATTAGGTTGGCGCCCGGAATACAGTGATATAAATACTATCATAGACTCAGCTTATAAGTGGTATACTCGAGTCTAGACTCCCGAGGCCTTTAATGTATCAATATGCAGAACTCGTCCACTGGATGAGCAATCAAGACACCAAAAAATTATTACCCGCACAGGTTGATATAGATTTAACCAACGTATGTAACCAAGATTGTTACTACTGTAATAGTGCTGATTTCAGAGCCGAAAAACCTGTACAGAAAAAATACACAGAATATATCGAGTTGTTGGACAAGTTGGCCTCTTGGCGCAGCCATACACCCAACAGTTACGGTACCACTCATACCATTACCTACCCGGGCGGTGGAGAACCCACTGTACTAGTCAACTACGAAAAAGTAATTGAACACACCATAGATCTAGGATTCCTGGGCAGTATTACCACCAATGGATCAAATCTGGATCGTTTGTTAGACACCATCAGTGTGGACAAACTGCGTAAACTGGCCTGGATTGGTATTGATATCGATGCTGGCAGTCAAGATCTCTATGAAGAAATACGCCGCAGTTTGACTAGAGAAAGTCTATTTACAAAAGTGTGTGACAATGCACGTGGCTTAATTGAAGCTGGTGTCAACGTGGATTTTAAATGTTTAATTAACCCGTTGAACGACAACAATGCCGCTATGAACGACCTGTTTGGTTTGGTTGCCAAGTTGGGTGGACGTATGTTGTATTTTCGTCCAGTTATTGTTGATGGTGTTGCTCACCCTATCACCGAAGAGACCATTGCTAGACTAGAACGCTACAGCCAACAGTATCGATTACCTTACTGGGCCAATCAAAACAAAACCCTGCCACGTAACTACAAAAAGTGTCATCAAATGTTTCACTTTCCGGTATTTTGTGCTGATGGCAAAATCTACATCTGTTGTGAAGGCAAAGGTAACCCACAGTTTGAATTGACCAATTGGGATTCAGGTGACTTCCGAGATGATTGGCAAGGCGAACGTCACTATGACATATACAATCGCACACGTGTGGAATTTTGTGCTCCGTGCAGACCCAATATCAGCAATATCAAGATACAAAATATTTTAAATAACCCCAAAGATATAGAAACACTTTACCTATGAACATTGTATTCCCCATTATTGAACTGGTAGACCGATTGGCCATTGCCGAGGTCAAATCAAAGCGTACCAACGGTGCCAACGAGGCCGAACTGGTATGGTATATGAATCAAGCACTCAAAATTGATTTGGATTTGATAGTAGATGAGTACGAAGCACTCAAAACTATTCACAATGAGATCTGGGAGTTAGAAGCCTTACTCAAAACAGGACGCGAAGATGAATTGAGCCTAGAAGAAATTGGCCGACGTGCTATAGCCATCCGTGATCACAACAACAAACGTGTGGCGCTCAAAAATGCAATGGCTGAAAAGTTAAAGTGCTCGGTTAGAGAAATCAAACAAGATCATCTAAGCGAATAGTTGATCTAACATAGTTCTTGAGATCTTGCCCGATGCATTGACTGGTATGCGTTCCAGTTGTTCAACTCGTGAAGGATAGCAGTAAGAACCCAGGCTTTTGAAAAAATCACCAACTTGGCTCACAGCATATGGTCCCACATACACGCATTTGACTGAGTCAGTTCCAAAAACAGCAATATCGTCCAGCAATGGCAAGGCACGAGATGCTTGTTGCTCTAAGCTGATGGGATCCAGTTTGAATCCACGCACATTGATTCGGTCTCGGGCTCGTCCCAAGATACTGTAATAGCCATCCTCATCTACTGTTGCTAGATCACCGGTGTCAACCCAACCGCTGTTGCATACAGCCGGACCACGTATCATCAAACGTTCGCCTTCTATTTTGGCTTCAATACCTGATACTTGTCCAATAGTACCCATACGTTGTTCGCCGTACAAGGGATTGGTAAAACAATGGCTGCAGCTTTCAGTCATACCAAATGCTTCAATTACCGGTACACCAAATGCCTTGATTAAATTTTCGTACAAAGGATTGTATAGTGCTGTACTGGCACTACGCACAAAACGCAAACTGTCAAAACTTTGTTTGCTCAGTGTTCGCAATATGTCAGGAATAGCTGTTATAAAAGTGGGATGATACGTGTGCATTGATGCTATTCGATTGATGGGTAAAAAATGTGTTTCCATATCAACCAGTTTGGATACCCAGTACAGCATTTGTCCGTGGGCGTGATGCAGGCCCATTATGCTGACATATCTGTCGTTGGCTGTGATTGCATAATCTGCAATCATTTGACGTGCCACGTGATTGATTTGATCGTGAGTGAATCCGTAAAATTTACTGTCGCCGGTGGTGCCCGATGTGTACCAAAATGCACGTTCATTGGGATAATTGCCGCCATCGCGTTCGGTGACATTGTCGGCCGTGACCAATAGACTCCAATCACTGTTATCCAACAAATACCGATTTCGCTCGGGCGTGGCCGTAGGATTCAATACCATTATACTATAGTCTTTTTCATACTGAGGGATCACTTCCCAGGGATTGGGAACACAAATGGCGGCACGTTTCATATGGTGAAAAAATATTTGATTTACACGCTTATTTAACTTATAATATGATTCTACTACTACGGATTTGATTTTATGAGCTTTGATACCTTATTTAGATTTGAATCGGCACTGGCCGAATATACCGGAGCACCTTATGTGGTCCTAACCGACAGCTGCACACACGCACTGGAATTGTGTTTTCGTATACGCCGTGTTCGTTGGTGTCAACTTCCAGCACGTACATACCTGAGCATACCACAACTGCTGAATCAATTAAACATCAAATATCGAATGACCGACGAGGATTGGACAGGCGAATACTTGTTTTATGATACCACCATATGGGATAGTGCTCGTAGACTCGAACGTGGAATGTATCGTCCAGGACAAATACAATGTTTGAGTTTTGGGCACGGTAAACCACTCAGCATTGGCAAAGCTGGCGCCATCTTGTTAGACAACTTTGACGAGTACGAAATATTAAGCCGTATGCGTAGTGATGGTCGAGACTTGCGTATTGTTCCTTGGCAAGATCAACGGGAATTCCGACAAGGATATCACTATTGTCCCACACTTGAAACTTGCAGTTTGGGTCTAGAAAGATTACCATTAGTGGACGAAAAACCTAAATATATCCTGTATCCGGACCTGAGAACAATTGACTTCACGGTCTGAATACTATACAATATCAACAAAGTCATCCACGACACTAACTCGGAGAATTTAATGCCTAAATATGCATCACCAGAAGAACAAAAAATAGCAGATCTCAAATCAACAGCACTAGACGCAATGGCCGGCGACGGCGGATACAAAGAAGCAAACTTAGCAGATGTTATTCGCTTTACAATGCGGCGTGAAGGTAAACGCTTTTGGGCCGGAGATAACATCAGCGAATATGTTACCGATGATCACAAAGAACAATTAATCAATGAAGCAACAGCGGCATTTGAGCAAGTATTAGATACGCTACTTATCGATCGCGAAACAGATCCAAATAGTCAAGGCACAGCACGTCGCCTTGCTAAAATGTACTTTAACGAAATTATGGAGGGCAGATATGCTCCAGCGCCTGATGCAACAGCTTTTCCGAATGATTCAGAAGATAGATATGAGGGCATGCTTGTGGTTCGCAGTGAACTACGTTCTATGTGTAGTCATCACCACCAGCCTGTTAGTGGTGTCGCTTATATTGGTATTATCGCTGCCAACAAACTTATTGGTCTTAGTAAGTATACTCGTATTGCTCAGTGGTGTGCTCGTCGTGGTACTCTTCAAGAGGAACTTTGTAATGATATTGCACGAGAAATATCCCGAGCTACCGATTCCGATAACATTGGTGTATACATACAAGCTGTCCACGGATGTTGCGAAAACAGAGGAATAATGGCACACAGTAGTCTAACACAGACTACAGTATTAAAAGGTGCGTTTCAAACTGATCCAGCAACTAAGAAAGAGTTTATGGACAATATTAAACTACAACAGGAGTTTGCTCCGCGATGAAATGGTTAAAACGTAAACTAAGACGCTGGCTACAGGAAGAAGACTGCTATCCGGTAGAAGTTGCAATAAACACAGGTGCCAGGGCAGTTGACGTGGAAGGTCTTTCATTCAATGTTATGCCAGCACAGGGCGGAACTGTGGTACAGATTCGTCATTACGATCGCAAAACAGATCGTAATAACAATGTCACACACGTGATTCCCGACGGCGAAGACATTGCCGAACGTATTGGACAAATTGTCAGTATGGAGATACTAAGATCATGATCCCCAAACAATGGCGTATTCGATTTTTCAACTGGCTGGGTGCAGGCAAATTAACATTAACACAAGATCAACCACAGGAATATAAAAACGTGAGTGCATACACAATCGGGGGCGGATTGAATTACAATCCTGGCTCCATCACACTAGGACCACAAACACAAGGTCCTATCACAGGACAAACACTGACACTTAAAATCACACCAGCTACAGGTGGACACATAGTATCAGTTTCAAACATGAACCAACCAGAAAATTTGTATATAATTGCAGACGATGCTGACTTTGATCGTGAGCTGGGCAAGATTATTACTATGAGCAAATTGAAATCATGATCGGCAGCATTGGTTCAGGTCCCAACGGTGGCTACTTGACAGTAAACGGTGGCTACACCAGTCTGCCCTATGTGTCTCCCAATTCAAACAATCCCATGACCGGAATGATTCGAACCAACGGCGGTCGTTTGGAAGTGTTTGACGGCAACAGCTGGATATCGTTTTCGGGCTCTGCTGCCGAAGTCAGTCTAAATGGTGCGGCTATTGCGGCGCTGGATTGGGCCAACCGTAAGATGATCGAAGAAGAAAAAATTCGCAGTCTTGCAGATAAAAGTGTAGCAGTAGCAGATGCACTTGCAACTTACGAAAAAGCACGTGAACAACTTAATGTAGTAATGACCTTGGCGGACAAAAAATGATAGCACAAACATTAAACACTTTAACAGGCGAAATTTCAGGATTATGGAGCTGGGTTATTGGCATTGTTGCCGGTTGGGGGCTAACCCTTACCATTGTGGTTGGAGTTTTGGTCTACGCACACATTCGAATCAATCGACTCAAACGTCGTGTCGAGCAGGTAAACAACCAATTGGTAACCGAAACTCGAGACCTTAGTATTAGATTGCGTACTTTAGAAAAACATTGACGCAAAAAGATCAATAAAGTAAAATACAAACTCGTTTAACTCTTAATTCTTAATCAAAATGAAAAAATTTCTAACAGTATTACTTTTAACATTGTCATCTGTTTCATATGCCGAACAGGGTGATTTGGCTTTGGCAGTGACCGGTATCAGTGCTCACTTCAGCGAAGGCGGCAATTCAAACAAAAATGCCTACAACTGGGGCGGCGGTTTAAGTTATGAACCGCTGAATCGAGTAATTGTTTACGCAGGCGAGCAACGCAACAGTAAATGGCAAGATTCAGTCAAGTACGGTGCGGGATATAGATTTTTTCAGTCGGATAGTTTTTCTGCCACCATTGGTGTACAAAATGCCACCGGCTATGGATATGCCAATAAGAATGGTTCCTGGACCAATCAAGATCAACAAAGCGTACAGTTGGCCGGATGCTACAAGATGTCAGTGTTTGACGGCGAGGAAAGCAAAAAACACAATCCATCATTGTGTGCTACTATGCCCTTGTACTGGACCAACAATGGCAACAGTTCTGGTGGTGCAGATAGCGTGATGTTTTATATTCGAGTTCCACTGGTCAACTTGTTGAACTAAAAAGGACTACTAAATGAAATTTTGGGACATTGTTGGTTTGAGTATTTCATTGTTGGTATTAATCGGTTTTATCTACTATCAGATCGGGCATTTTGTTAAATGAGTAAAGTATATTACAAACAATCAACAGTGAACACGTGGATACACGAAATTGTTCGTGCTATGCATCAAGACCGCTGGGTTCCAGACTATATAGTGGGTCTTACCCGCGGCGGTCTTGTGCCGGCCACAATGTTAAGTCACTACCTAGATGTGCCAATGGAAACACTCAAAGTGAGTCTGCGAGATGGCGGCGAAAACGGATGCGAAAGCAACTTGTGGATGGCCGAAGAAGCATTTGGGCATCGTGATTATGATCCAATGTCGGGCGACGATGGCCGTAAGAAAATTTTAATAGTAGACGACATCAACGACACTGGCGCCACGCTGAACTGGATTCAAGAAGATTGGCCCAGTGGCTGCTTTCCCAATGACCCACGTTGGAAAGATGAAATTTGGGGACACAATGTTCGCACAGCGGTTCTTATCAACAACGAAGCCAGTGATTTCAAAACTGTAGACTATGTGGGTATGAGTATCAACAAACTCGAGGAACCAATTTGGTGTGTGTTTCCTTGGGAGGAGTGGTGGCATTAAAAGAGTTTTACCTTGACGAGTCACTGGATTGGAATGTGTTTTATCATCGCACCTGGAACTCGTATCTTGTCAAAGACACCATAACCGACGAGGATCTTGTACAAGTGCTCAAAGGCAAAGGTCAATGCAGCATGACCGGCGATGACGACGGACCCGAGTTCAAACAGTTACGAAATCGTCTAGAAGAATTGGGCTATATTCGGTGCCAGAGATCTTGGTGGAACGGTGATGTTGTGCTCAAACCATTTCGATTAAATGGTGTCGTGTTCAAAAAAGACACACAGTTTTGCAGTGGTGCTGCCATGAAATATCATTTGCAATTTGAAAGACGATACAAAGAACAACAAGATGCCAAAGATTAACATAGTTGCACCAGTGGGTGGATACGGCAATCACGTGAGATGGCTGGTTGCACTGGATCCTACATTTACTTTGCGTTTTGACAATGTTGTGTTGACCACGCCCGAAGAAAAAGTAGAGTTTATCAAACAGAACATTTACTTTGCCGGTAGGTCTTGGCACAATTGGTTGGAGGTAGAATGGCGCTACAGAGATGCAATAAATTCTGTAATAAAATTTGCTCATTCGCACGTGGAAATATCCGGCTCCTTGCCAACTGTGGTGCTGATTATTGATCCCAATTTGGCCTATAGAAGTTATTTGAAATTCAACAGTAATCTAAATAACAAAGTAAAAACTCAATTTCTCAACGATATCGATGATACCAATCATAAAAATATTGTCTGGGCTGAATCGGGTAACACAGCAAGGGTCCTGAGATCTGACATATTGTTTCAACCGGATCTGCATCAAATGTTTTATCAAGATTTAACAAGTTTTTTAGGATTGCAAAATTTATACGATCGGGCCAACCAAATACATCAAATTTGGTACCGCTGTCATCGACAAGCCGAGCAACAGTTTGTTAACGACATTGCAGCCGTATATAAATAATGCTATCAAGCGGCCTTTTCTGGCATTCATCCCGCTTTACAAATTCTGCAAGCCTATGCTATAATCTAACATAGGAGAATCACAATGGCAAACCAATCTAGACAATACAAATACACAAGTACCAAAGAGTACCACGACGCATTTCCTTGCGCTTACCGCCAATGGCGTGCCGACAGTCATTGTAATTTAATTCACGGCTATTCATTTAGTATGAAGTTTTACTTTGGCACAGACAATTTGGATGTACGCAACTGGGCTGCTGACTACGGCGGCTTAAAAGAACTAAAAGGCATTTTAGAAAGTCAATTTGATCATACGCTGTTAGTAGCAGAAGACGATCCCGAACTTGAAACTTACAAATTACTACAAGAAAAGAATCTTGCCAAACTAACTATTCTACCTAAACTAGGTTGCGAAGGTCTGGCAGATCAACTATACAAATATGTTAACGGTGTTTATATCCCGGATATGTGGGGTCAAGCAGAAGCAGATAGACTTTGGTGCTATCGCGTGGAAGTTAGAGAAACGCAAAGCAATATGGCATACCGTGAAGGCCATCGTGAATGGAACGAGGACTTGTTTGCGTGAACGCTAAAGTAAACGAAATACTAGACATACTTCAAGAAGAGTGTGCCGAAGTCATACAGGCCATCAGTAAAATTCGTCGTTTTGGTATTGACAATTCATACAAAGAAGGCGGCACTCAACGTGAACACTTGATTCAAGAGCTAGGAGATGTTACACTATTAATTGAATTGCTCAAGTCGCACGGTGTCTATACCGATTCAGAATTGAGAGAAGCACAAGTGAGGAAAAGTCAAAAATTAGTCAAATGGTCAAAGATATATGAAAATTAAAGTCAGCGAAATATTTTACAGTCTACAAGGCGAAGGTCGCTTTGTGGGAGTACCATCTGTATTCTTGAGAACATACGGATGTAACTTTACTTGTAGCGGGTTTGGATGCAAGCCGGGAGAAAAAAGTACAGGTGCTGATGAAGTTGCCAAAAAAGTAGAACTGTACAAAGACTTCTTGGATTTGCCTTTGGTAGAAACCGGTTGCGACAGTTATGCAAGTTGGCATCCGGCATTCAAACATTTGTCGCCCACTTACACTACAGATGAGCTGGTAGATCGAATGTTGGCACTAACTCCCAACGGTCATTGGATGCAAGCCAATGGCAATGATGTGCATTTGGTAATTACCGGTGGCGAACCTTTGTTGGGTTGGCAACGTGCTTATGCAGAATTGTTGAGTCATCCTGGTATGAAAGATTTAAAAAATATCACATTTGAGACCAACGGCACTCAAGAACTGCACGAAGATTTTCGTGATTATTTGATTGACTGGGCTGAAGCTGTACCTGGACGTGAAGTCACGTTTAGCGTCAGTGCCAAACTGAGTGCAAGCGGCGAACTGTGGGAAGATGCCATCAAACCATTGGTTGTCAACATTTATCAAACATATGGGCACGTGTATCTCAAATTTGTTGTTGAAACTGAAGATCATGTCAACGAAGCTGTTCGAGCTGTAGATGCTTTTCGTGCAGGTGGATTCAAAGGTACAGTATACCTAATGCCACAGGGCGGTGTTGTTACGCCATATGATGCCAACAAATTAAACATTGCCAATATCTGCTGTGAACGCGGGTTCAATTACAGCCCTAGATTGCACGTGGATCTTTGGGGTAACGGCTGGGGCAAGTAATGTGGCCTGGATTTATTTCTAGTATGCCAATACCCGGTATGGATCAAACTTACGACCCGTTTTATAATAGAGCTGTGTGGGCATTAAAATTTGTATGGTGGCCACGCCGCAGTGACCTGACCGGTCAGTGGATATGGTTATGTTGGGCCTATCGGGGCACAGCCGTATGGACCGGACCCGGTGATCCGGTGATTGAACATCGTTATCACGAAACGGTAGAACATCTTATTTGGCAATTGAAACGTGGATAACAAGAAATCAAACGTGTCCGATGGTCGTGAAAGTTTTGACATCACAGTCGGCAATACCTTGGTTGCATTTTTCAATCGCAACGTAAGCACTTACCCAACCGAAGCCGGTGGTGTTAAATTTGATCTTATTCCAGTTGAGAAACAAAAAGACATCATGGTCAATGTGGCCCGTATGTATGCTCAACAAGAATACAATCGCATCACAGAATTGGTCGAAGTGCTGCAACGTCAGGCTGCAGAACTGAAACGGCGATTAGATATTACCGACATGGTACACGCCGCTAAATACGAGTTCCAAGTCTACCACGGCCAAACGTATTGGCTGGTTTACGAACACAACAAGCAAGGAACCAGATTAACCCACTTAGGGCCACACGATTGGTCTACTGGCGCACCTGCCGACTATGAATATATTTGTCAGGTTAAGTGGTTGGGTGATTACACCTGGATAGAAGTACCCGAAGAGGACGTAAAATAATATGGGAAATTTATTATTCATCATAGCCGCAATGGTGTTTGTGCCGTGGCTAATATTAAAGGTAACAAGATTAGAAAAGTGGGTACCGTTGCCAATGGCACAAATTGCATTTGGTATTTGTATGGGCCCAAGTGCGCTAGGACAGTTCTATCCCGAGTTGTTCAGCACAGTCTTTACACAACCAATCAACACAGGCCTAGATGCTATTCAAATTTTAGCAATTACCGTGTTTGCATTCATTGCCGGCATTGATCTTAAACCCAAGGAAGTTTTAGCACAAGAAGGTAACAGTATTTGGACACAGTCGTTCCAGGTTATTATTGTTCCTATCTTGTTAGCCGGTACTGCTTTTATGTTGTTCTTCGACAATCCAGTCTGGCATACCACCGAACGGCCATTTTGGCAATATGCCTGGGGTATGGGTGTAGCCACTTGTATTACTGCTATGCCAATGTTGGTTATTGCTTGTAAAGAACTTGGTATGTGGCCAAGTAAGATGGGGCATAAATTATTAGCCCTTGTTACATTTGATGATTTAGTGCTATGGGTCACTGTTGCTGTTATTGTTAGTATGGGCAAATATGCCGTCTATTCTAGCATTTTCTTTGCTGTGGTTGCTGTGCTATATTTTATCTGGCCAAAGATTTTAGAACTTGTTGGCGAAAAATCATATGCTAATTTAACTGTTGCGTTAGTATTATCTATGGCAGCATTTAGTCATTGGGCTGGACTACATTACGTATTAGGTGCTTTCTTGGCAGGTATGATTACACCACGAAATACAGTTAAATGGAATGAAGGTATGGCCACACAACAAATGGTCTGGTTAATGCCTGTGTTCTTTATCTGGTCTGGATTAAAAACAAATTGGACATTGGACTTTGGTGTTATCCTAGTAGGTGCTATTGGTATGTACATAATTGCTGTTGGGACAAAGTTTGTTGGTGTTTGGTTGGCCTACAAGGATCAAGGTATGCGAATTGTGTTCTTTAAAACTGCACTACTACAAAACAAAGGCCTAATGGAAATCTTCTTGGTAACTATGTTGTTGACTGCCGGTGTCATTAGTGTTAATATGTTTGCAGCCGTGGTTATTATGAGTGTAATCAGTACTGTTAGTGCTGTGCCATTGGCTAGAATGTTTTATGATCCAACAGTGGATAACAAATAAGGAGTAAATATGGGATTGTTAGATCGTTTTACAAAGAAACCGGTAGTGGAGGAAAAACCCAAAGCCGAAGCTGAACCTAAACCTAAGAAAAAGTCTGCCAAGGAATTGGCTACAGAAAAAGGCGAACCTTATGTGGCCATTCTCAGTGTAGAACTAGATCCTGAGAATATTGGCAACGGTGCATTTGAACTGGACTGGAATGACAAGTTTATTACCAATCTGGTACGTGCCGGGTATCAGCTCAAGGCTGGCGAAGCAGAAAATGTCATTGTGGATCGTTGGTTTGCTGAGGTATGTAAGAATGTGTTGGCAGAAAACTTTGAACAATGGGAAGCTAACCAGCCAATGGAGGCCAGACCACGCAATATAGATCGTAGAGATCTAGGTGACGGACGTACCGAAGTATCGTGATTGTGTATGTCAATGGCGACAGTCATAGTGCTGGAGCCCAAGCGGTAAATCCTTATTGTTTTGCCAACGACGATGCGTTGTATGTGGGTCTTGGGCGTCAAGCACACCCAGATAATTTACGTGTCAGCTACGGGTGCGAAATAGCCAACAAATTAAACGCAATGTTAGACTGCGATGCCGAATCGGCCAGCAGTAATGCTAGAATTATACGCACCACCAGAGACTATTTAAAAAACAATAGTCCAGATTTAATTATCATTGGGTGGTCCAATTGGACCAGAGAAGAATATCTGTATGACGGAATTTACTGGCAAATTGCCGGCGTCGGAGTAGGTCTTGATTGGCCAGCAGCTGTGGTTGAATGGCATCGGGATTGGGTGATAAATAATAATTATAATCAACGAGTAATCGAATCCCACAATGCCATATGGGAATTTCATCAAGAGCTTGAACACATACCCCATTTATTTTTTAATTGTTACGATACATTTACTCAAGTGCCCAAACGTGATTGGGGCGACAGCTATGTTGGTCCATATGACCATGAGTTGACCTATCGTGCTTGGCTAAACAATCGAGGATTTCAAACAGTCAATCCAGGATCGCATCATTACGGAGCAGATGCACACAGGGCCTGGGCAGAATTTTTATATACAAATTATGATATTATATGTAAACGGTGACAGCCATAGTGCTGGTTCAGAATTGGTTCACATCAAAGGACGTTATTTGATAGCACGTGAAACCGACGATGACGATTGGCAAGTGATTGGCGAATCTCGGGGTCGAGATCCGCACCCAGAATGTGTACAACGCAGTTACGGCAAGCTGTTGGCCGATCGTATTGGCGCCAAATTTGTGTGTGATGCTGTTTCAGCCAGCAGTAACGATCGCATACTTAGAACCACTCGAGAATACCTCAAACACAATCGTCCCGATTCGATCATCATTGGATGGAGCACTTGGGAAAGAGAAGAATGGTTTCACGAAGGCACACAGCAATGGTGGCAAATCAATGGTGGCGGCGTTGGGTTTGATTGGCCTACCGAATTCAAAGAACGTTATAAACAATACGTGTTAAAAATTGACCACAAAAAATCAATGGAGATTGCCCACACTCAAATTTGGCAGTTGCACCAGGAGCTCGATCAATTGGATATTCCGCATTTGTTTTTTAACACTTACAGTTGGTTTGATAAAGAAGATCACCTAGATTGGGAGGGTCATTACTTTGAGCCGTATTCCAAGCAATTTACCTATTTTGAATGGTTGCGACTTCGTGGATTTCAGCGAGTGACCCCAGATTCTTACCACTATGGGCCGGACGCTCACCGCGCCTGGGCTGATTTTTTATATCAAAACTACTTCAACAAATGATCCTGTACATAAACGGCGACAGCCATAGTGTTGGTGCAGAATTGGTACACAACCACAAAGGTGTATTAAAAGAACTAGACGACGTTACTGGCCAGTATCAGAGACTGCAAGGCAGCATCTTAGGAAAGAATGTTCACACTGAATGCATCAAACGCAGTTACGGTCAACATCTGGCCAATCAACTGGGTGCCAATTTGGTGTGCGAAGCCCAATCAGGTGGTAGCAACGCCAGGATCATACGCACCACCAGAGAATATCTCAAACATACACAGCCTGATCTTATCATAATTGGTTGGAGTCCGTTTGAGCGAGAAGAGTGGTTGCACGATGGCGTTTATTATCAGGTGTCTGGCGGAGGTACCAAAACCGTACCAGCCGATCTAGCTGATCGGTATCGACAATGGGTAATCGATCAGCCCAGGCCCGAAATTATCAATGCCAAAACTCTAGCATTGCACCAAGAAATTTTTCAGTTTCATCAAGAATTAGCCGACGCAAAAATACCACATTTGTTTTTTAATACATTTAACAGTTTTGAATTTGTGCCTAATATTGGTGGAACTCAGCTGGATTGGGGTAGACATTTTGTTGATCCTTACAGTGAATCAATGACCTATTGTGTGTGGCTAAAAACCCACAGTTACCAAACTGTTTCGCCCGGCAGTATGCATTTTGGGCCATCTGCACACAAGGCCTGGGCTGATTTTTTGTACCAAAATTACTTTAAAAACGATTGACCTTAAATGAATAATATGCTATTATTATGTTATGAGATATCTAATTGTTGACACAGCCAATACATTTTTTCGTGCTAGACATAGTGCCCATCGTCAGAGTGACACGTGGGACAAACTAGGTTTTGCTATTCACGTGACTCTTGCCAGTGTTAATAAATGCTGGAGAGATCAAAAAGCTGATCACGTTATTTTTTGTTTGGAAGGACGTAGCTGGCGCAAAGATCATTACGAGCCCTACAAGAAAAACCGTGCAGTTGCCCGTGCCGCACTCACAGAAAAAGAAGCCGAAGAAGATCGATTGTTTTGGGAAACCTTCGACAATCTCAAAGACTTTTTAAGTACCAAAACCAATTGTACTGTATTGCAACACCCCAATTTAGAAGCAGATGATCTAGTGGCTGGATGGATTCAAAGTCATCCCGAGGATCATCACACCATTGTCAGTAGCGACACCGACTTTCACCAGTTACTGGCCGACAACGTAAATCAATATAACGGAATTGCAGATGAGCTCCACACTATTCAAGGTATTTTCGACAAAAAAGGTAAGGCAGTCATCGATAAAAAAACTAAGGAAGCAAAAACAATTCCGGATCCTAAGTGGATACTTTTCGAAAAGTGTATGCGAGGAGATCCAACCGACAATATCTTTTCGGCGTACCCCGGGGTCCGCAAAGTGGGAAGTAAAAATAAAGTGGGACTTGCAGAGGCATTTGCCGACAAAGATTCGAAAGGCTTTGCTTGGAACAACCTAATGCTACAGCGTTGGACCGACCACAACGGCGTGGAACATCGTGTCTTGGATGACTACAATCGCAATCGTGTGCTGGTAGATCTTACAGCACAGCCCGATGACGTCAAAGTTAAAATTGCTGAAACCATTGCGTCTGGTAGTGTTCCACTCAATCGTCCAATGGTAGGAGCTCAGTTTTTGAAGTTTTGTGGCAAGTATGATCTGATCAAAATGTCAGAGCAAGCTGATGGTTTTGTTAAATTTTTAGAAGCACCGTATCCGGAGAACGTATGAAAAAACTGCTAGTGTCAATTTTATTGTTAACCAGTGCCGGTGTTTATGCACAGCACGATGTTGATTTTTATAAAAGCCACAATCCCAGTGTACCAAGCGAAGTAACGGCCAGGGATTATGCTCCAGATCATTATATTGATACTGCCCGTTACCCTGATGGTGACAAAATTGATTATGTGTTGACTGAGTATCCGGGTGCAAAACCCAAGTATGCTATCATTGTAATGCCTGGCGGCAACGGCACAATTGGATTGCAAAAAGAAGAAGATGGTCGTATTTTTTTCAGTGCCAAAGGTAATTTTTTAGTTCGTGCCAGATTGTTGTTTGCTGATCAGGAAACTGTGGCAGTGGTAACAGATCGAGGCGGCAGCGCCAACCGTATGCGGGGCATTGTGGCAGATTTACAAAATCGTTATCCCGGTATCAAGGTGTACATTGCCGGGACCAGCTACAGCACAAAAGACACACTATACTATGCCAATAAAATGGATGGAGAAGTTGCCGGATTTATACACACTTCATCGGTCGGGGCCATTGACGGGCGTGGCTTAAAAAGCAGAAATCTTGTTGTTGGACACATCTACGACAGTTGCCGTTGGACCAGTGGCCCAAATTCTGTGCGTGAAGCACAGCGTTACGGCACAGATGCTGTCATGATGGAAGGTGGCTACAACAGTGGAGACGAATGTGGACCTTGGTCCAATCACGGGTTCCTGGGTATCGAAAAAGAAACAGTGGCATCAATCAAAGAATGGATGAAAAAAGGATCATAGTATGAACAGTATTCAACGTTGGTATAGAAATAATTATGTAGAAATCACCTGGTTTATCATTGGCTGGTTGAGTCTAGATGCCTTGCGCGAATTTGCAGTGGGCAACTGGGGCGGTGTTTCTTTTGACCTGGCATTTATTGCACTCAATTATTTTTTAAGTCGTAAATGAGTAAAAGTAAACTTAAAGAAACTGTGTTGATTTGGACTGCCTTGCTGATCCTAGGTGGATCCTTGGGTGGCTTGATCTACGGCATCAACGCCACTTTGCCACACGAAGTTGGATATGATTGTCGCTTGGCAGAAATTAGCCCTGACATACCAGTCAAGGTCAAAGAAGAATGTAGAAAACAAAGGATGGTAAAATAATGTTAGATTGTTTGATCATGGGCGACAGTATCGCCAAAGGTGTAAGTGACATACGAACCGAATGTGTAGCGTATGTGAAGTCCGGAATCAACAGTCGTAACTGGCTCAATGCCAATGTTGGCAAAAGTCCATACCTGGCAAAAAATGTCATTATCAGCCTTGGCTCCAATGATCTGTCAGATACCAATACTTTAGAAGAGTTGCGTACCATTAGACGGTTGACACAGGCCAATCGAGTGTATTGGATTATGCCAAGCATCAAGCCGGGAGTTATGCAGGCTGTTGCTGTGGTGGCAAAAGAAAACGGAGACACCGTATTAACTGGAGCACCAAGGAGCGCCGACGGCGTACATCCAACTTACGCTGGATATAAAAAAATTGCAGAGGAAACAAAATGACCGAACTGATAGCAAAACCCATAGTAAAAAATAAAATGTGGATCGTAGAAGATTCCGGCCGCAAAGTTGGAAACATAATGGCCATTGAAGAAGGCGGCTTTGTTTATGTTCACGACAATCAACGTGAAATGTTTTCCACAATCAAACTGTTGAGTAAAAAATACAATATCGAATTTGCCAAGGCAGAAAAAGTCAAGAAAGAAAAACAAGATGTATATGATGTTTACGGATTCCCTACTAATAGTCGACCACACAATCAGGTCTTGGATGTACAACGCTATCTTCCAATTTACACAAAAGGTGCAAAGTCAAAGAGCTTTTTCTGTGCTGGCTACTACATTATCAAATTCTCTAGTACTTGGGTTCGTGCATATTGTCCAAAACTTATTACGTTGAATCGTTACGAATATCAAGGTCCTTTCAAGACTCAAGACCGTATGATAGAATCAATGAAAGAGGCAAATGGACAATAACTTATCTTTTCATATCAAATTGTTCAACGACCGAGTAAGAACAATGAATCAAAGCAATGGCAAATTATTGACCTTAAATGCACAGGAAGCTAGAAGTTTACACGCTGAAATTTACGATTTGATGGCCACAATTTCCAGTTTAAGCAAGACTCAGGACAGCTCAATTGTCGGTGTCAGCATCAATATGGACGGCGGTGGTTTTTAAAGTGCGTATATTAAGAAGATAAATAAAGTGTAGATCAAGGATATATGAAATGAGTCGACCAAAGCCAACGGTGTTGTTGGACCACGTAAATAAAACTACTTATAAAAGCGAACAGGTGCTGAGTTCTGAAGGCATCTGGGCAGTCTTTTATGATAACCAACCTATCAATCTAAAGACTCATAATATTTTAGTTGCATACCCAGGACCAAAATACAAAAAAGTTTCTTTCAGTAATCCAGGACACGCCATCAACTTGGCCAAAAAATTAAACGTTCTTTTCAAGACCGACAAGTTCACTGTGGTGCTGTTACGTGCCGGTGACCAAATCTACCCCTAAGCGTTATACTCAACGCCAACTCACAAAAATATTTTGCCAGCAGGCCAATGTGCCTATTGCTCAGACTACCGAGATGCAGCAACGCTGGTGGAAAAATCCCACAGATGCCAACAGTCTTAGACTGACTTTGCAAGGCTTACAGTTTGTCAAGGCTGTTCTCAAATTGACCAGTTACGAGTTTCCACTTCGAGACGAACTTACCAATCACAATCTTCTTCAATTGGAACGTGTGTTCAAAGGTATGTACTATCTGCTGAAGAGACAAAAGTTAATTGTATTTGAGGAAGAGGAGGCCACAATGTTGACTTTGTACGGCAACGACCTTCGAGGCTATTTAGAAAACCTTGAACAAAATCAGGAGCCTGATCAAAACTGATCTAAGAAGTCTTGTGCAAGGAACCAGTCCAAGTAAGCAGGAATACCTTGTTCGATATCAACTGTAGGACGCCAATTGGTCATCTCAACCATACGACTACTGTCTAAGGTATCGCGGTTGGGATAAAAAGCATCGTGTGGTTCTACAACAATCTCTGCGGGAATACGAGCACGTACCAGTTCAGCGGCTTCAATAATCTTGCGTCCATTGTTACGAGTGCAGTTAAAGATTTGATTGGCTGCATTGGGATTGACAGCAGCTTCGGCAAACGCACTGGCTACATCAGTGACATAACTAAAGTCCAATTTATTGTCTGGGCCATTAACAATCATCTGACCAGTCTTGAGTGCAGCCACAGTCATTTTACTAATAACACGCACTACCATATCTCTTGTGCCATACAATGCGCTTGGACGCAGAATAGAATATTCTATACCGTGTTCTTTATTCCAAATCTTACACATACGTTCGCATTGTAGTTTATAGCTACCATACAAGGTCAGTGGATTACATACCGCATCTTCATTGGGCGCACCGTCAAATGCATCGAAGTCTCCGTAGACCATTGAGCTCGATGCCAATACAAAACGCTTGACCTCATACTTGACACATAGATCCAAGGCAATAGCAGTGGCCGCTACCATATTGGTTGTGGCATCCACTACATTCTTCTTGACCATCTTGGCATTGGGATATGTAGCAAGATCAATAACCACATCAGGTCTGGCAGCATCGAATACAGCGTTCATAAATGTAGCATCACATACATCACCTTGGTAGTGACAATGAGCACCCATATAACTGATACGCTGATCCATAACCGGTTCGTATTCCCACGGTTGGTATTCGCCGTAGTTATGATGTAGGTCAACTGTGTGTATTTCGTGTCCCGATTCCAACAGTTGACGAGCTGTATGATGCCCAATAAATCCGTGCCCGCCCAATATTAATATTTTCATTTTAATGCCTTTACAATACGCTCAACTTCGGCGTCAGTTAGTGTGTGTTGATTTGGTACTGTAAAACTGATAGATTTTAGTCTATCGCTTACAGGAAAAGATCGTTTTGTAGTGTAGAGAGATTCGTCATTGACTGTATGGCGATAATGCACAGCAGCGCCAATACCTTGACTGTTTAAGTTATTTACTCGTTCGTCACGATCTTCTGCTTGAAATACCAACTTGTGGTAGGTATTTTTCATTAATCCGGTAGAATCGTTGGCTGATTTTAAATTGCAATTGGTTCTTATATACTCGCTGATTCGGGTACGGCGTTCCTGCCAGTTTTGGGAATATTTAAGTCCTACCAGTACTGCGGCCACTTCCATGGTGCTCATTATGCTGTTTAACCCGGCACCCACAGCCACATCATCGTTTCGTAATTTACCGTGAATACGTAAACGTCTAGCCAAATTGGCCATGTCCTCATTGTCAGTCAATAATGCACCGCCCGATCCCCAACTAGAAATAGTTTTGCTGGGACTGAAGCTGACACAACTTATCAGACCTTTTTTAGCACTCCAGCTTTCCCAATCGTGGCTTTCTAAACTTTGAGCAGCATCATTGACAATGGGCATACTTAACCGAGTTAAGCTGTGCCAATCACTCATATTACCAAAAAGGTCAACTGGCACTACTGCATCTACCTTGCCAATTTTGGATACATCAATGGTGTAGTTTTCTGTCACATCAATTGGAACTACTTGGTAGCCTGCTCTAGCAACGGCGTGTGCAGTGGCGGTAAATGTGTAATTACCCACAGCTACTCGTGCATTTCGCGGCAGTTTCAGTGCCTGCAGAGCCAGGTCTAATGCGTCAGTACAGCTACCCGTCACTACGCAATATTTTCTATCGTACCGACGGCACAGTTCGGCTTCCAGTAACTGTGCAGGCTCACCATTTTGGGCAATACCTTGCTGATGATATCGATCAGTTAACTCAAATACTTCATCACGAATCTGAGCCCAGGCTCGGTCGGTTTGGAATAGTGCAATCTTATCTGACATATTTGTATAATAGTGTAAATGCTTCGGCATCTGGGTTGCCAGATTTATCACCGTAGACTCGACTCAAATTTCTAATCTGTTCTAGTTTATCTTCGGTAATATAACTACCGTAACATTGTAACAGACTTTGCTTGAAATTCCAATCGATTCCTATGTACATATTGGCCGTATTGGTACGGTATTGATACGAATAGGGCCACGATGTCATTGTCCAAACTTCAACAGCACGTTTCTGTAACAAGGGCCAAGCCAGTTCGTATGTGGTTCTATGGTCCTGGTGAAAATCCTCGGGATTGGGTATAATGGCAATGTCACAGGTATCTATCAACTTGCCCAATTCGGTCATTGTGTTATTGTCGCAAACCAAATTGGGTCTGCCATTTTCGTGTAGGTCAGTGTCTAACACACGTAATTCAAATCCCGACAGCTTGTAACTCTGTTCTAGTTCGTGTTCCACAATCCATTTGCTTCTGTCACTGTTGATTTCGGCACTGGGCTTGACTGTAACAACTGAAACAATTTCTGCACCGGCGTCTTGGAAACGTTTCAGTGTACCGCTGCAGGCAATTTCTAAATCATCCGGGTGTGGTGTTACAGCTAGAATTTTCATTTTAATTTTGTTTGCCAAAAGGCACTTTCAGTAAACCACCGATGGTAGCGTTCAAATCCTTCTTCTACATCAACTTGGGGATCGAACCCAAAGTCTCTACGTGCCGCTGTGATATCCAATGCTCCGCGACTGGGGAAATCTGCATCCTTGTCTCCACACTCAATGGAACCACTGCCAGCAATACGCACAGCCAACTCTGCAGCTTCTAGCAGCGTGGTGCTGTGGCTTTTGGTAATATTATAGGTACCATTTACAGCACTATCGCTCAAGGTGGCTTGTACAATACCACGTGCAGCGTCTTCCACATAGGTAAAGTCTAAGGTTTCATTGGCACCGTTGACTTTAAGAGTTTCGCCTCGCAATGCGCTGAGCATAAATTTGCTGACCACGCGATCTTCAACATCCAATTCTCCGTAAACAGCACTGGGACGAATAACCACGTGATCAAAGCAACCGCGACGGGTGTAGTCTTTGACAAGATGTTCTCCCATGAGCTTCATAATGCCGTATTGTCCTTGCGGTTGACATACGGCTGTTTCTACAACATCGTTTTCAAAATTGCCGTATACCATACTGCTGCTGATATAAACAAATTTGGGTATATTAAATGTCTTGGTCAATTCCAACAAGTTGACCAGGCCAGTACACATTACTTCGCTACCCCAAACAGGATTGGAGCTGACCACTTTTTGTCTAGGAAAACTGGCCAAATGTATAACTGCATCTGCATTGAACGAAAAAGACATAAAGAAATTTTTAACTAGATCGTGTTCTCTGAGATCAATGTGATGTACGGCCGCTCGTATACGAGCCAGTCTAGCACGAGTCAAGTAGGTCAACTCATCCTGTGGAACAAATCCGTAATCGGTCACGTTGTCCAACACAAAACAATCGTGTCCTAGTTCTTCTAACTGACGTACTACGTTGTGGCCAATAAAGCCGGCCCCGCCTGTTATTAGGAATTTCATTTATACTGCCATTTCTGCTTGAATTGCTCCGTGACTTTGATACCCGTCCAAGCGAATATCTGCCATAGTAAACTTTGTGATGTCAGTGACATCAGGATTGAGCCAAAGAGTTGGTGCAGGTAATGGTTCACGCTTCAATTGTTCTTTTACCTGTTCTATGTGATTTAGATATATGTGTGCATCGCCGAGCGTGTGAACAAACTCACCTAGTCCAAGACCGCACACTTGAGCTATCAGGGCCGTTAAAAGGCTGTAGCTAGCGATATTAAAGGGTACACCTAAAAACATATCACAACTTCTTTGATACATTTGACAGGACAACTTGTTATCCCGTGAAACATAAAACTGAGCCAGCACGTGGCAAGGTGGCAAAGCCATTTGATCCAGTTCGCCTGGGTTCCACGCACTCAATATGTGTCTGCGACCGTAAGGGTCTCGCTTGATACCGGTAATCAATGTTTGAAGTTGATCGGTTTCTACTTCTTGTATGCCACCTTGAATACTGAAATAACTGCCTAGATCGTTTTTGATACTGCCAGACTTAACGTGCTGTGAGCTGCGCCAGTGGCGCCATTGGACCCCATACACACGACCCAGGTCGCCTTCGTATTGTGCTCGAGGTTTCCAGTAAGGTGCTAGAGCATTTGGTGTCCAAATAGTGGTAGTACCGGCGGCTGTGCCGTGGGTAATTTCTGCCAGTCTACGCTCATTGCCCGATCCTTCGATCATCCATAACAGTTCGCCCACACAGGCACGCCAGGCCAACTTTTTGGTTGTTACAGCAGGAAAACTGGCAGACAAGTCATAGCGTTGTTGCATACCAAACAGGCCAATAGTGCCCACACCGGTACGGTCGTCACGTTGTTCGCCCAATTCAAGTACTTGTTGTAATGCGTCTAAATATTGTTTCATAAATTTAATTGTTTCACTATGTAGTCAAATAGTATTTTATGACCTTTGCGGTTAGGATGCAAGCCATCTGGATGAAATATAAGTTCTTGCATAATACGACTATGGTCTTGTAGTGAATCAACCTCTTGTCGAATACGGTTGGCTGTGTCTGCGTCAAAATCGGATAAATCAATGTAGTCAATACCCCAGGTATAACTGATAACAAATTCGGGATCATTGATGTGTTTGTGTTCGTCCAGGTGGCCTACCAACATATACATCAAACTTGGTACCAACGGATTCAACTGTTGATATGGGCCAAATAGATTTGTGTTCAAATTGGAATTGCCACCTATGCAATGTATAGTGGTGTCAAAACGTTTGCCTACTTCGTTTAGCTGTTGATAAATTTGATCTTGTGTGCGTCGTAATAGTGCAATGACTCCGCCAGCTTCTTTGATTTTGTCGGCAAACCCTTTGAGATTTTTGACAGTTGCATTGCGATGGAGACGTGCTGCAAGCAAGGCCGGCATAACAATATCCAACAACGGATCAGCTAAAAAATAAAAAACAACGTCGCCGGCGGTGTGGTGTTGTTCCATATGTCTTTCTAAAGAAACAATAGATCGTTGATGCCAACTGCGAGCCAGGCTGGCTTCTATCACTTGATATCCGTATTCTTCGAAGTATTGTGCCAATCCACGATGCAACACACGGGGTTTACCGTTTTCCCATTCGCCTCGAGCCCAACTGCCGCCGCCTACAAAAATTTTAGGTTTATTTTGCATTGTTAAAGTAAATTTAATTTTTCCGTTAGATAATCAAACAACACTCGATGTGCTGCTTGGTTCGGATGTATGCCGTCAGGCCGAAACGGATCCTCACGAAACAGCTTGAGATTATCGATCAATTCTTCAGCTTCGGCCAATATACGCTTGCCCAGCTCACGATCAAAAATTGAAAAATCAATAATGTCTTGATCCCACGTGTGTACCACACCAAAGGTTTGATTTTGGCAACGACTGTGCTCGCTAAAGTGCCCTACCAGTAAGTATATCCAAGAAGGTACTATGCTGACTAAATTTTTAAATTCTGCCATTACGTCTTGGTTGATGTTGAAAGTACCGCCTATACAGTATATTTGAGTATTGTACTGTTGTGCAGTTTGATTCAGCTGAGAATAAATTTTTTGTTGTTGCTCAACAACTAGATTTTTTAATCCGCCGGCTTGTTGTATGCATTGTGAGAATTTTGGCAATACCACATTCTCGTGAGACTTTAATGTACCTGTTTCTATTTTTTCAAGTGTAATAAGATCTGTCAAGGGATCGGCTTGTATCCACAGTATTACGTCACCGGGCTGATAGGATTCAGCTAATTTTTGATCTAAGATTTGGTTTATTTTTTGATGATATGTGCGTGGCTTGGCCGAGTTAACAACTTGATAGCCAGCTTCGGTAAAGTATTGTTGTATACCACCGTGTATGACTTCTGCTCCGTGCCATTCGCCCATGGCCCAACTAAGGCCGGCTACAAATATTTTAGGTTTTTGCTCGTTTAAAGATGGGATCATAGATTGTGAATACCGATTGAAAATCCTTACTGACTTGAGCACGTACTGGAACAAACCCAGTCAGCATTTCTTTTAAATTTATTCTGGTATCAGCACGATAAGATCCTTTGATATGTGTGGCATAAATTCTGTCAAACAAATCGTGTGCTTGTTCCAGCAATGCCGCGCCACCGATCACAAACACAGTTTTATCCGGGTGACGACTTTCAAGTTCTAACAGTCGTTCTTTGATGTCACCACTGACAGGACTTGCGTGTAGTACTGGCTTGTGTGTAAACACGTAAACTGTACGACCTGGCAGGGGCTTGGGCATCTTGGCATCATCCCAAGTATTGCGGCCGCATACTACTACGTGTCCGTCAGTTATTCGTTGAAAGTTGGCTAAATCTTCAGCGTTATGAGGCCACGGCAATGTACCGTTGAACCCCATACCGCCGTTGAAGTCAACGGCAAATATGGCATTAATCATAAATCTTTTAAGAGTTGATCGGTGATGGGTTGTATAAACTTGGCTACGCTATCTACACTGATATGAAAATCAACGTCTTGAATAATGTCATCAAGGTCGTGTAATTTTTTATTGATCAGTTGTTCTACAAATTCAGGTTCGGCACCTTCGTCAATCATTTCTGCAATGTTGACATCGACACTGGTACCGTCTTTGAGGTTAACTGTGATGTAGCGTAACACACCAATGGGTACTTGCTCTTTGTTAATTTCTTTAATGAGCTTTTCCCACTGGTCTTTTCTATTTAAATTAAGCCGCTTGCTTTTTGGCTGGCGTGGCTTTTTTGGCTCTTGTTGTTTTGGCATTTTTAGCAGGTTTCAGTGTGGATGCTTCGGCTTCTAATCTTTTTGCTTCAGCAATTAACTGAGCAGCCTGTGCTTTCATTTGTTCAGCTTGACTTAGTCTTTGTGCAGCTAGATCATCGTCACTTAACACACCTTTGATGTATGCAGCGGCATTGTTGGTTGCTTCAACGTCTAGGTTAGTACGACTAACACTGGTGTTGTTTGGAGGCATACCAACTTCGCGACCTTGACGAACTTTCTTGGTCTGCATACCTGCTTCTTTGTCTAGATCAGCTAGGCGTTTGACAGCTTGCTCACCTTTGCTCATTTCGTCCAAGATGCTGTTTAATTCATCTAGGCGCACACTTGATTTGGCAGTAGGAGTGATTAAGATTTGGCTGGTAGGCACTTTCTTGATAAAACCTTCTTTGTGTAGTACGTCAAGTGCATTACGACCATCGGCCATTACTGTACGGAACAGCACATCGCTGAAGTCAGTGGCATTTTGACCAATTGGGCTTTCCAATGCTTTCATAACTTCGTCGTGGATCATACGTGGCAATGTGTCGCTGTATGCTACTAGGCCCATATGGTCTTCATTTGGGACCTTGCGCCATAGTAATACTATTTTTCTGTTGTTGTGTTTACCAACGTGCTTAATCATTTTGATTTTCCTTTATTATTCTGCAGCAGCATCTTCAGCTGATTCAGCTGATTCTGTGGCAGTACTGCTAATAGTTTCATCACTTGATGGAGCCGAAGATGCAGCAGTTAATGCTCCACTGGCTGATAAGAATGTGGTCAAGCGATCAAATAGTCCGCCAACTTGGCTGAGTTCTTCGGCTTTAAAAGCACCACGCTGTGTGGTAAGTTGAATAACTTGAGCACACAACAATAAATCCTGAAGTGTGAGCTGTGGACCAGCTGGGGTTGTTGCTACTGTGTCTTCTGTAGTCTGTTCTACTGTTGTATTTTCTTGCATAGTGTCTCCGTAATAAACTATGCATATATTTACGATCTGTAACAGACCATAAAAAATTTTTCTTAACCAAAATCGTGTTGGTTAATTTGATCCAAAATTAAAGCAAACATACTGGCTTCGCCGGCTATTTCAAAAGCGGCTCTTTTTTGCATTTGCACGTGGCCGTCGGCATCTTTATAATACCAATCGCCGTACCAAAACCGACCAGTCAAATTGGTCCAAATCCAATCACTGATGATCTTGGGACTGGCCACTAGATCAAAATCCACTGCGGTAAAATGTGGTGGGCAGTAGGACAGTTCTCTTAGTCCAAAAACGGCCAATGGATTGGCTTCTCCGTGTTTAAGCATTCTTTTCTTTGATAGCGTCTATAGTTGATTGACTGAGCTCACCTTCAATGATCTTGAATTTGGTATCTGCTTGATTGAGCTCGGGCAACGTGATGCGGTCCCGTAACAGTTCTTCGGCATCACGCACAAACACTTCAGTGGCCTGATATTGTTTGGTGTACTGTGCAATTTCTACACTTCGCATAAGATCGTCCAAGGTATTTTCTAGCCGAAGCATACGCACCTGTAACTTCAGTGCCAATTCACGTGCAGCTTTGGGTTTTAGTTTGGTTGGGTCTTGAAATTCCATTATTTAATTCCTAAGGTTGTGGGGCTGTGATCCAATCTATCGCCATGCTCATCTGAGTAAAAGGTTGCGGTCTTGTCTGTTATTGTAACAGATAAATCTGAATGAAGCAAGTCGTAATCGGTAAATTCAAAGGTATCAGTATATACTCTAAATCGGTACTGCCCATCGGCACACCAAATTAATACACCTTCAACTCCGTCAGCTGATATTTTCATTGCCGTAATGTCTCCCACATATAGGTTGGATCGTCTTTGGGTACAACAGCCACCATTTTGATCCAGCCACGTTCATAAGCCTGTGCAATGATACTAGCATACTCTCTAGGACACTGGCTGGTAATTTCAATACCAGCACGGTTGGCTAAAGTGAAAGATCCTTGTAGTTGAAAACTTGGATCACCTTTACGCAAAGTGACCCAAGGCGTTTCGCTTACAGAGAATATCATTCTTCAACTCCGAAATGTTGTAAAATCTGCTCACTACAATGTTCTCTACTTCTAGCATCATCCCCGGGCCCAGGACGACTGACACACAATAACGCACATTCTCTCACAATCAACTCGGCGAACCTTTCTATCTCTGCGTTTACTGTGATACCAGCCCGATGGGCCAACTGAGCAAGGGTGAGGTTCATTTTCTTAGAATCCTAATTATTCCATCAGGAGTATTATTAATATTATATTGAAGGTCATTCAACTTGTTAGTTTCACTTAACCTTTCCAATGTCTCATTTGATTTATCATTTTTGACATCTTCCCATAATGGTTGTTTCTTCATACTTCTACACCAATTTTGAGATTGAAGTTTTTTGGTTCTATTACCCATAACTTATAGTAATCCTTGTTTCTTATATTCTTTTTCAAGCAGGTCCTTTGGAACACTATCACTTTTTCCAAGTCCTAACTTACGCTTTAACTCTTGTCTAATCCTTGCCTTCTGACCTTGAATCTCTTTGGTTGATTCTTTGTGAGTTTTACCGAGCATACTTGTACCATATGATCCGTTTGCCTTGCGAGTTGCTACAATCTTTTTAACCACATTTTTTCGTTGCCCGGAGGCGTGTTGATCTCTTAGAGATTGCCTTCTTTTTTTACGACCAACTGCGGCCCTTTCAGTACCAAGCATTTCCTCAAGAGTTTTACCACGCATAGCATCACCAATGCGTTTCTTTTCTTCCTCGGTGTACGGATTGAGTTTTCTATACTCAATATTGGATAAACGAATCTTTTCAACAATAGCCTCGAACTCGGGAGAATCGGCTCGTTCTGCCATTGCCTTTTCAATGGCCTTTTGATGACGCTCTTTGAATGTTGGATCTTGAAAAAGAAGTTTTATGATCTCCCCATTACCAGCATAGCGAACTCGTTTAGCAAAGTCATCACTTAACAGTTCTTCATTGCTGATGCCAGGAAGTTCTTGGTTGCCCCAATTGTCTTTTTTCAAGCTCATTGTCCTTCTCCCCAGTTACCAATTTGGTTGTCTGCTAATGTCTCCCAATCTTTAGGGAAATGGTGACGCAAGTCAGCAAGTTTTACAGCCACACGAGGAGTAATCTCTGTGAGAGTTTTATAGTTTTTGTTGATGTATTTCAGTGCATCTGCTTGAACTTCATCTGGGTACCCACAAATACCATCTTGCTCAAATGCTTCGCAATTGGCCCCGAGCATATCTACTTCTTTGATAAGGTGAAGTGTGTATAACAACTTTTCGTCATCGTTGAAATAGCATTTAATAATATTAAAACGACTTACCAAGGCATCGTAGTGCTGTTTGGCGGCCTTCTTAATATCTGCCATTGTGTCGTTAGTAATCCAAATTACCGTGCCGTCATATTCAAACGACATAGGCACATCTAATGCAATCATCAATGGATTTCGTTGTGCTCGTTCCCAACTAATCTGGCGAGGACGACTTGATGGCTCAGTGGCACCTTTAATCATATCAAGAATATCACGCTTTTCGCTACCGCTACGATGAATCAGGTCACAGTCGTCTAAGATGAGAACACGATGTTTGGCACGATTTTGATACAGTTTAACATATAAGGCCGCGGCTGAAATTGAGCCACCTTTGATATATTCTGCGTCCGGTTGTGCGTTCCTGTCTGCAAATGCTTTACGCACCCAGTGGGTCTTGCCGGTACCGGCATCACCAGAAATTAATAGTCCTTTGATAGCACTATCTTTGTTGTCAATAAATGATCCTGTCATTTTGTATACAGTATCAAATTTATCAACCACCCGTTGAACAACGGGATTTGTAATGAGAGTTTCAGTTGTCATATAGTTCCTTTCTGAATTGTCTTGACAAATCTAACCATTTAGTAGGTTTTCTTTTAGATGCCTAGACATCTAACCCACACGCATATAATAGCACATCTATTTATTCTTGTCAATCCTTGATGTATCCAAAATGCTCTAATATATTCTTAGGATCAGAACACAATCCGGCACATTCCTTCACAATCAACTCGGCGAACTTTTCCAAGTATTCTTCTGGAGTATAGTTGTCTATCATTTCTCTGCCACTATCGTCCCAAAGTGTAAATCCTATACCAGCCTCGAGGGCAAGTTCTCTAATCCGCTCATTCATAGTATGGGTCCTGTGCTATACCTACATTAAGTTTGAACCAATCAATCTTAACTTTATTGTCTTGATATACTCTATCAACTTCAACACCGTTTTCTATTACTGTGGTCATATCGTCCCAGGTAATAGTAGCTCTATAGTTAATATCTTCTTCGTTCATTCTTCAACTCCGAAAACTGAAATTTTCTTAACCATATCACCTAACCGCAGTTCCACAGATAAACGACGCTCGTTTCCGTTAAACATTCCGTCGCTAACTACAGCCGTATTGGCGATTTCATTAAACAATAACTCGGCGAACTTTTCTAATTCGTTGTATGACATATTGCCGTCACTTAGATTAGCCTCTGTAATGCCAACCTGTTCACTAAGTTCTCTAATCTTCTTCTCGTTCATTCAAATGCACCTTCCATATCCTGTTGCACCATATCATACATCGAACTATAACAAGTTGGACAAAATGCTACAGGTAATATTCCAAAGTAGCCTTGTACTCCGCCTTCGTCATCTGTAAACTCACAACTGCATACATTACATTTGTGGGTATCGCCCACGTGCTCTAATCCTTCGATCATTCTTCAACTCCAAAATGTTCTAGAATCATTCTGTTTGACCACTTACCCCAATCTTCACTATATTGATTTTTTACCACTTCAGCACATTCTCTCACAATTAACTCGGCAAATAGATCTAATCCTTCTGGATCTGGATTATCTGCTACTCCAGCCTGCAGAGCAAAATCTTTAATTTGTTTTTTCATAGTCTCAATCAATTTGCACGTCGACCAAACAACCGTCTCGAAAGATATAGTACATTTCTAAACTGTAACCACCTCGCGGTACCGAGACCCATACACATCCATTACCCGGTTGCATAGTGTAGTCATCGTAGCCATTGCGACGCATTTCTTCTATTACCACCAGACGTTCAAACTCATTTACTTCTTGTACTGCTATCATTTTTCTGCATCTTCATAGTGAGCGTATACACCAAATTCGGGCTCTGCGTTCTTGTTGCCTTTGATAATCCAAACAGTATCGCAATACTGCTCAACTTCTTCTGGACTCCAACCAAAGAAACAGTAGTCAGTAAACATAATCAGCTTTTTGGGCTCAATTTGGTTTTCTTCCAACCACTTCCATACACAATGCGGATCTGTACCGCCGCCGCCACCGGGCACAAACTCTTCGATATTGGCAATGTTATCGCTGGTAAACACTTCGCTATTGTGTACTTCGGTATCCCAACCTACCACGTGTATACGATACTCATCGTAACTTTCCATAATACCTTTGATTTCACTTAGGAAGATTTTAAGATCGTTGTCGGTAATAGAACCCGAAGTATCAATGCCAATTACTACATCAATCTGTTCGCCGGGCTTCATACCGGGCATAACAGCATCCATATGCCAACTCCGACGACTTGGGCGAGCCCAGGTAAAGTCACTTTTTACAGTTGACTCAATCTGTTGCTGTAGCAATTCGCGCCAGTTCATAACCGGCTCGCATAGATCGCGAATCATACGCTTGACACCGCCGGGAATATTACCAGCACCTGCAGCATTGGCCGCCGCTAGTACTGCTTCTTTGACTTCGTCGCGGATTGCTTTCTTTTCTTCTTCACTCAGTCTAGGGCGGCCGTTGCCGGGTTTGTCTCCATCACCGTCGCCTTCACCATCTTCGCCTTCACCATCCAAGTGTTCGTCCAATAGACGTTTCATCAATTCATCAATATTGATCTTGTCAGCATTTTCGTACAAGTCATCGTAGACTTCTTCGGCGCTCATACCTTTGTATTTAGAATCGTAAAGTGCTACAGGAATCTTGTCACCAACTCGTTGTTCTACCAAATCCCAGTTTACACAATAGTCATCGGCAATATTCCACAGTTTGGGATCACGATTACCACGACGTCCCATATGATCATAGACCGCGTGTAACACTTCGTGGCCTACCAAGAACTCCAACTGTTTGAGTGGTAGTGAGTTTACAAATTCACTATTGTAGTAGAACTTGCGACCATCTGTTGCGGCAGTAGGACACCAGCCATCAGCATTGATCAATGTCATACGAGTGGCCAAGTTGCCAAAGAACGGAGCACGAAGTAACAAGCCGATACGTGCAGTCACCAATTTTTCACGTGCTGACGCATCTACTTTGGGATCTGTTTCTATTACTTTTTTGCTTTTTTCTGCTAGTGTAGTTGACATAGTCGCTCCTTAACTTATGTATATATTATAGCATTTTGATCATTATGTGTCTGTGGCTTTTTTGCCACAGTTTTTAGCCCCACTGTAGCATAACCGCACTTAAAGTGGCATCATCTTTGAGGTACAATCTCAAATTATTAAACTCTGTGTCCCAGGACCAAACTCGGTCTGATTCCATCTTTGTTTTCCCGGGAACCATTCGAATAAACCCAAGCTCGGAACTGGGTCCAAATACCGACCAACACCATTCGCGCCAGCCTTTAAACTCTTCGATTCTTTCATCCTTGCCGATAACATTAGGCTCTATTACATATTTGAATATCATATGACCGTTATATCTGCGATCTAGTTTAGTGACTTTCATTGTATTTCCTTGCCCTTGCGGCGAACACATCGTTGGCCCGTGCAACTGTGTCATAACTTGTAGAAACTGGCGCTGATACGGTAACAGAGCCTTGGCGTTCTTCTTGACAGATCTTTTCATCGTGTATGACCCTTGCTATTTTACAGTCTTGATTGGCCACAGCACTGACAGCGTGATCGGTTAGGCCCTTGCCAGTGGTTTCATACGTGACTACACTGGAAATACCCAGCACAAGAATGATAGTTTCTAGCATAAGAATAAGGAGGACTTACGGCTTGCACCTGCCCCCTGCCTGTGACAGCAACCGTTTACTTACCGCCTGCGGCAATAATGTACTTGCCGTAGCGTTTATGGAACTCATCAAAGTTCTTGAGCTTACCTGGTACTAAGGGCAAGTTATAAGTGGTCAATGCAACTCTAGCACCCATAACAACCAACTCAGTACTGAAATTATCCATCATAAAGCGGAAGAAACAATCGGCCATTTTGTGCCATTCTTCAACTTTAGATTTGCCCAATTTGGCATAGGCGTCTTGTAATTCGTAGCACATAGATACTGTCAACGAATACATAGCCGACACTTCTTTGACTTCTAATTCCTTGACCTTGCCACTCAAAATATCACTTGGATTAGGCATACGGCTAGCGTGTTTACGATGAGCCATAAACTTCACTGCCAAGCCATCGCCTACAGTACCCGAAATCAAATCACTTAATTCAGCATCTGTGGCATCTTCGTCGTACAAGAACTCTGACACGAAACTCCAAGAGCGTGGTGTAGCAAAAGCACGTGAGCTTGAACGTGGGTTAAAGTCCATCAAGTCTTGCTTGGCAAAACCAATGTAACCTACCACGTCTTTGTGTACACGATTAGCCACAGCCCACTCGTTCCAACTATCATAGTCAGCACGTACTTCTAGGTGTACAAAACGATTGCTCAAGGGCATTGGCATACGGAATGAAACACCTTTGTCTGATTCGCGATTACCTGCGGCAACAATAACTACGTTTTCTGGCAAATGATACTTGCCAAGACGACGATTGAGAATCAGCTGATATGCCGCGGCTTGTACAGCCGGTGCCGCCACGTTCATCTCGTCCAAGAACAAGACCACTACCGGATACTCTCGGCTCATTTCTTCTGTTGGCAAATCAACAGGTTCAGCCCAATCCATCTTGCCTGAATCTTTGTTATAGAATGGAATACCACGCAAATCTGTCGGCTCCATTTGACCCAAACGCAGGTCGATACAATGACCGCCCAATTCACTGGCCAAACCAGCAACCAACTCTGATTTACCAATACCGGGAGGACCCCAGATAAAAACAGGACGTTTTACTTTGAACGCACGAAGCAAACGGCTACGACATTCGCTTGGCGTTACGGTACGATTTTCACTTACTTGACTCATCACAGGCTCCTAAAAATTTAACTACTGAAACTACATTATACATTATTGACAATTATTTGTCTGTTGTTTTTTAGCAAAAGATGCTGGTTTTTATTTAGAGTCAAAAACCAGCAAAAAGTGACCGCAAGTTTCTGGGGTATCAAGGCTCCCCAAGGATCGCACGACCCCATTACAGCCTTAAACCAATTCCGCTTGCAAAATATCAACCACTTCAGCGAACGATACCTGCGCTTCGCTAGCAATATAGTCAATATCTTCAGCGGTAAAATCTGCCATTGAAGAATATTTAAATTGTTTTACCAACAACTGAGCAATACGTTCAACTTCTTTAACTGGATTATATTTAGGCATAACCACTCCTTATCTTGAAAGATTCATTATACGACCTTGGAACTCACTGAAGTCCACACGCCAAGGCACAAACATTTCGATACCGACGCGACCTTTATCTTCTGCATCGCTCCAACTATCTTTGGTAACTACAATCTTGTAGGCTTGAAAACCCATTTCAGTATTGTGGGCATCAACGACACGACCTTCAATAAAACAGTCTTCGCGGCCCAACATTGGCTTGAAGTCATATGCACGAATTGTATCACCTTCAACCACTGTTAATCCAATCATTTTTGCTCCTTGTTATTCACTATACAAGTATTATAGCATTTTGGCTATTTTGGGTCTACCAGAATATTAAGTGCTGTAAGTCGTTGATTTTATTGGATTTTTTACAGCAGAATGGCAGTCTACGGGCGGCGAAACAGGTAAATTCCTTCGCTTTTATAGGCTTTTTCCAACTTGCCGTTGCCAACTCCCGGGCGGACGTTTAACAGCATATCTATCTGCTCTATGTATTGGAATCCTACCTTTTCACTTAGAGCTTTCCAGCGATCCACAATAGCAAACGATTCTTTACCGTTTTTGTAGTCAGCAATATTGACAGCGTAGATTGAATCTGGCGCCAGGGCCCGGTGAATCATTTTGAGTGTGGGTGCCACATAACCTTCAAACCACGCATCCAAGTTGTTGTACCTGTTCATACACTGAGTGGGCTCGTCGGTATAGGTTTCCAAGTTAAAGTAGGGCGGACTTGAAAATGCCGCATCGTAGGTACCTGGTTCGGGATCAAATTCTTCACTGGGCATACAATTCATACTGAATCCACTGCCTTGGCCTTCTTCAGTCAACAGCTCGCCCAGAGCTTGGAGACCTTGAAAAGTTCTAGTATTGGGATCAATGCCGGTATAATTGTATGCCATACGGCTGGTCATTGCCCCCATCATACGTCCGCCGTAACCCGAACTAAAGTCTAACACATTGCCCCACATAGTAGGACAGATATATTCCCAAACAGCACGAGCATTCATTGGCTTGAAGTTTTGTATAGTGCCGCCGTTAACCAGTTCCAACGCACGACGCAGATTTTTAGGTATAACGCTGTCCTTGCCTTCGTCACGATGCACATAACACAGTTTAATAGCACGTTTGAGTTTATTGTCGTGGTTGAAACGAGCTTTCATACTCACAGTTGCGTTGTCGTTCCATTTTGCATCTTGCATATTAGGAAACCAAAAACGTCCCAGTGGTAGTCCATCATTGTTACCCACGCCTAATTGACGGTTGACCACACTTTTATTTGCACGAGCTACCTCACGTATCTGTTCTCTGCATCCATCTAGATCAAAGTAAGTGATAGGTACACGATTGATGCTTCGGTATATATCAAACACTTCTTGCTGAATAGCTTCGCGACCAGCTTCATCTGCAGCCAGCCAGCGTTCCTTGCTGAGTGCTCGCAACTGTGGCAGGACTGATTCGTATCCGGTGCATACGGCAGAAGTGGGGGTGTAACCCCACTCCTGACATAATTGCTGATAGTATTGGTTAAGTATCATTTACCGGTCATTTTAAACAGTTCATCAAACATATCAACAGCCGACATAGATGTTTTACCTTTATCGTCTCTACCGGGAGTATCTCGATGACCGTTATAATCACCTTGACGCATACCTTTTTCTTGGTGACAATTCAAACATAGTTCTTGCAAATTAGCAGGGTCATTGTTAGTACTATCACCATCGATATGATCAATATGAAACTTACCACGCACATCACTTATCAAAGAATGATCTGTTGCACAAGGAAATCCTAAATGTCCAGATTGATTCTTACAGGCATTTTGTTTATAAGGTGCCACACCCCAAGGTAAAGCGGCGCCGGTATAACTAGCAATATGACAATTACCGCAGTACACTCTATATCGTACACCCGGTACCCCAACACGACCTTTGATAGGAGTACAAGGTTTTCCGCATCCAGGGTTTATACAAGTTGGTCTCATACTTCCTCCGTAAAATATTTAATTGTTGGCAACTCTTCAATTTCATAGTTGATCCAACCTCTAATTTGTTCCAGTGTTATATCTTCCATTAACCATTCGTATTTGGTATTTCTAGATCCAACAACCAGGTGATCACTAAAAACTGTTTTGATACGTGACTCTAAAGTTTTAATTACTCGGCTAGGACCGGTCCACAAATCACAAAATACTACTCGGTGTCCGTTTGCACCTTCGTACTTGATAGCCCGCCTAACATAGTTGGAAGTGATACCAAAGCAAATGCGAGTCGCAATGGTACCGTCTTCCAATATGATCTGCTTGGTCCAAAGATACAACCACGCCTGATCAGATACCGACATAAAGCACCATATCGTTGATTGCTGGTGCTGCCAATGTGCCGCCACAGTTTTTGTAATCAAGAATCAGAATCGGGGTCAAGCAACGGTCGGACCAGCTTTCTTTCAGCTTTTGTTTTTTCTGAAACTTTTTCAATCGTGACTTGCAGTCTTCGTGGAATGCTTTGGGTGTTCCGTAATTGTGTTGTACGTGTCGGAACAAGTCGGCTTCAAATGCAGGAGTAATGACAAATCCTGTGTCACGTGCTTCGGCAGCCAACCTACCAAACGCCAAAATAAAGCCGCCGTCTACGCCGTCCTCGTGTGGGAAATAGGTATCGTGCCATTTGAGTGCCCAGTCCAAATTGTCAAGGCCATCTTCAAAGTCCTGATTGTTTTGAGTACCGTGTCCAGCAATATTATTGATACCAGCAATGTATGTGATCATACCGGGCTTTTTCTTTTGACCTTGTGCGCTGGGTGCCGGATACATATTGTTACGTTCTAACACTTCTTGTATTTTTAAACTTTGCACATCTTCACGCAGAGTAGAACCGTACAAGCGAACACCGTTAACACGCGAGCGGTGTGTCCAATACTGTCCAATTGGCTTGCGACCGTTGCCACCAAGTCTACGGAAACCATAGTTGCCTACTGCTTCGCCAGTTAAAGTTGATCCCGGTATTGTCAAATCGTCATCGACTACTTTGCATTGAATTTTAGTACCCGGAGCAATTAAACCAAAATGTAACATCACTGCAAATGCACTACCACTCTGTTGCCCCTCCCAGGAACTGTAACGCCCAGTTTCTTTGATGTAGATAACATTAAGTGGTTGCATAACACGTGGATCAAACAGTTCAATAATGTTGTCGGCGATGTGTGCGATTTCAATACCGCGTTGGATATCGACGTTGAAGTCAATCAGGTCCACGTCGATTTCCATAAGACGCCCAAAGTGTGCCTGTGTATACACATTGCTCTTGAGACGTTTTTTAAGATTCTGTATGCTTGCAATTATTCTTGGATCGCTGATCAATGGAGCGATGCGAGTTGGCATATCCACGTACTTGGTTTGTGGTGTGCTTAACAATTGATTTTGGATTGCCGCAATTGGTGCATATGGATTTGGTCCGCGGTTGACCGTGCGTGGTACTACTAGATGTGAGGCATTTTTCATTTTAAGTTTCCTTAATTAAACTCCGTAGAGTTGATTTATAAAATACTGTACGCACTCGCATACAGTCAAAACAGTATAAACTAAAGAAACTTAAAAGTCTGTCGCTTTTTTACAACAGATTACCAAATTTTGGTTTTGTACTTGTTATAGTAGTAATCTTGGCACCAAGCCCAGTCAAAGCTGAGTTTGAGTGCTTCGTAATCTCCCCCAACTGCGTCGTGATACTCGACACCATCTGCGGCACCTTGAATACAGTACTCGGCGTTTTTCCCTTCAGCCACTGTGCACCAGGTTTTGAGTCTGTGTTGAATTTCCAAGCCAGCACCCAACACCACTTCACGCTGTAGTTTCATTGTTTCACGGAAAGCACTACGCCAGGTGATCCAAGGATCCGTGTTGAAACGACTGATACTGGCGCACACCGGAACCACTTCGTGTGCTTTGCTCAAGGTAAAGTCCAATCCCGGATCGGTTTCTAACACCAGCTTCTTGTTGTACAAATTGATGTTCATGGCACCATACTCTAGACCGTTTAAGGGATTACGACTGTGAAAAATATAGTGTTTGGGTTCTTGAAAATAGTCCGGTACAAAGTCAAACTCAAATGTGGGCAACACTTCGGTCTTGGCAAATACTGCATAGAACCAGGGTGTGTCACTCAACTTGGCAGCGGCTTTGTAAGCAGCTTCACGCCCAGTGACTCCATCACTGCGTTTGGCCCAAGGACAGATACGAGCCAGTGCTTGCCAATTATCTTCAGCCATGGGTTCGCCATTGCTGATAAACACCACGTCTGGACGTTCGTCCTGTAACACATAGGTGTTGGTGCGTTTTTCAATATAGGGATAATCGTACACTTGTACTCGCAGATGATTTTTAACTTCACGTGGTACCAAGGCTGTGTCACCTGATCTGTTGGCACGACTCAAGATGCGATCTTTTTGACTCCACAAGCAATGCCAGGACGCAAACTTCAAATCTGCAACTCGAGTAAACATTGCATAAGGTGCGGTGAAGTTGTAATTCTTGATTTCTTCAATTAGATTATCCGACTCATAGTAGTGTACAGGAATATCAAATCGCGCGACTGTTTGATCTTCACAATAGTTGATCACATTGAACCAATCCAGCAACTCCAAGTCCACCATTTGCTGTGTAAAACTGGGCACGTGTACATAGAATGTGTCGCCACGTGTTTGGTTACCGGATGGAAAACAGTGAATCATTTCACGCTGGTGTGGTTCTGGATGCCAGGTAAAGTCAAAATCAGTGTAGTCACAAATACTGCTGGCAATCCATACAAACTCTGTGGTAGCCAGGTTGGCAATGCGCTTGAACACATTGAGATGATTGTCTACATAACGTGTGAGTTTGATGTCTGGGTACCGAGCTTTCAGTTGTTGAAACTGTGCGGCACTTTCAGGATTTAAAAAATCCATATAAAATATCTGTGTGGCATTGGCTCGTATTTTTTGATCTAACATATACTTGATGCCAGCTGTGCCAGGATATACAGGACCGCCATCACGTTGCCATTGTGTGCCAAAGTGATACTCGTACGGCTCTTCTGTTTCGTCTGGGTGCCACGAATAATCAAACTGACTGTCATCTATGTTGTCGGGGACTGACCAAATTGCTCGATTAGGCAGTCGAGTCACTGACTGATCTGCGTGAAAATTGTACTGTCTATTGGCCACTGTGCGTCGGTTTGCCAGATACACTCCGCCGGTGCGTTGCCATTGACTAGGCCAGGTGTGTATGTGTTCTGTTTCCCAGGGAACTGGTACATAGTCAAAATCAAATCCTGTGTAGTCATTGCCCCCATAAATATACCAGTAGTGACTAGTACGACTCAACTCGGCAGCTTGATCAATTGACTCAGCCGGACGCTCAAAAGCAAATAGATTTGGTTTTGGTCCATAATAAAAAACATCAAACATAATGTATAACTTATCCGTTCATTACGAAAATATCTACAACTACCTACGTACTATTATAGCAGATGCCCGGGTCGGATATCTACATCCTTTTGGGTCAACTCAACCAGAACATATAGAAATCTTGCGGGACGATTCAAATCCGCCTGATCAAAGAGATCCACCACAGCGTCACGGTCCATTGTTTATGTTTCAAGATCAAGAGCCAATTGATTTTGATTACAATCGACCCTTGTTTGATCATTTAAAATGGAAAGTACACGCACCTTGTATATTAGTTACCACCGAACAAGAAAGTGCCGATGCAGAACTGGTTTATGCAGAATACCCATTTGCTCGATTAAATTACTTCTTTCATATATTTGCTGCAGCCGATTGGTTTCGTGGACACCAATACTTGCCAGGCCTGGTTGCTCCTGCTGACCGCGTCTTAGAAAAAACTTATATATCATTTAATAGACTAACCAGTAATAGACGTATCTATCGTAGCTTGCTGGTCAACGAATTGTACAAAAACAATCTACTAGACTCGGGCTATGTGAGCTACAGTCATCATTGTCCCGACGATGGTGCATTTGACGACAACCTACGCAAAGGTGTACCTGAATATGAATTTGATCCAGCCTACATAGAAGAAGCCATTGCCAACATCAATCAAATACCAGAATTGCGTATTGACTTTCCCGGGCAACCAATACCCAATCAAAGTATGAACCTAGGGCCACTGGAGAATCTTATGCGTAGTTTTGTTTATGTGGTAACAGAAACCTGTTACTTCCAACGCAAGACTCACCTGACTGAAAAGATTTTTAAACCCATTGTGTTGCGTATGCCATTTATATTGACCGGTTGTGCTTACAATCTAGATTACTTACGCAGTTATGGTTTCCGTACATTCTCGGACTACTGGGACGAAAGTTATGATCGAATAGAAGATCCTGTGGCTCGATTGCAGGCCATTGTGCAAGTATTACAAACCATTGATCAAATGTCAAAGGACGAACAGAAAGCCATGCTGTTGGATATGCAACCGATACTGGATCACAATTACAATTTGTTTAACAACGAATTGGTAGATCGGGAATGGGCTAGATTAAAACAGAGTTTACGAGATATGTGCGATCTTTATAGATTTCAGTTTCCATATAGACCCAACCATAGACTAGGGCAGGCAATTCCAATGGATTATCCTATAGATAAAAATCCCAATGCACTGGTATGGAAGGCTGAACCTGGATATTTTAATCCACACCCGTTGCCAGACGACCAACAACCGTTTGGATTTAAGATCGCCCCCAAGTAATACGATTCCATACACGCTCGTGTAACCAAAATAAAAATATTTTGGTCAATATTTCTGTAAAAGCAATTCCGCTGGCCAGTAATACTTGCCCGGTTATAAGCCAACTGATAACAAAGGTATCTATAGTTCCGGTAATTCGCCAGCTTATTGCTTTTGCCAAACTACGTATAGGCTGATCACTCAAGTCCTAGAGTCTTTCTAATCTTAGTGGCGCTGATATCTGTTACACTTTCATCAAAAGTTTCTTCTGCGTGAGTATAACCAACTCCACGACCCCACCCAATGTGTACAATATTGGGTACCACTTGTATTTCGTACTGTCCTTGATAGATAGGATCCAAATCACGACGAATAAATGCCTTGACTTTTTCTATTTCAAACGGATTTGAGCCTTGCCATCCTTGTACATCGCGTACTTGAATAATCACTTGCCCTGTACGTGCTATCAGTCGGTCGAACAGCGCACGGTGTCCATCGTGCCACGGTTGCCAACGTCCCAACATTTGTACTGTTTCGCGTTTCCAATCAAATACAGGACGGCGACGATTGGCCACAATATGTTCGCCAATAAACTCGGCCCACTTTTCTGCATTCTGCTCGGTGATGCGGAAATCGTAATGTTCGGGTTCAACAAATGCTTTGTTGGTATCAGCATAACGACCTTCGCGGATAGTGTCTACCCAGATGGTCCAGTCGGCCTTGAAATTGTTGCGTTGCTCAACTAAGGGTGCAACAAAGTCACAGATCACATAGTCACCGCCAGCTTCCATACTGAATTGAAACATACGCAAGCTCTGACGAATACGTCCATCATTTGAAAAATCCCAGTCGTTGTACTTGCGACGTACATCATCGGCATTGAACCAGTTGACTTTGACTTGATTGTCCATTGGTTCCATAATAGCACGACTGTAACTGATGGAACCGTGTAGTTCTAGGTATTTTTTAAGTGCAGCCGCCAAGGTTGTTTTGCCTGAGCCAGGAAGGCCCATTATTAGAATACGTTGACTCATTGATTTTTCCTTTACCAAATATCCGATGGAATTTCTGTGGCCCTGAAGCCTTGATACAAACTGTATCTTTTGTCTACTACAAAATTTTTCATACCGTGTGGTGTACGTGTTGGATACAACATCATATAACCACAATTGGGGCGGAATGGTACTGTGTGCCAGGCATCCTGGTCGTAACAGTAGGTTCCCATATTTTCATTGCCTTCAGACAAATACACCTGCACATTGACATAATGATTTGGGCTTACATCACCATCGTGTATGGTATTGATATATCCATCAGGGTCACGCCATAATTGCGGATTGTTTTGATACAACTTAACACCAGTAACTGATTCAGCAAATTCAATAACAGGAGCTAGCTCAATGCGTATTTGTTCACACAAGTGGTTGTACAATGCCTCTGTTTCTTCTGTTTCTTCTGGGCGAAACTGTAGTCTAGGAAAAGCAGAGTTGCCGTCATATTGTTTTAACCAATTGGTGGTGTCTCTGTCAAAGACTGACACCAACTGCTGGAACAAGCTGTTGCTAAAAACATTGTCAAGACGATAAAATTTTTCTGTAACTGTTACGAACATACTCGTGCTCCATAGTGCATTTCAAAACGATCAGCATCTTCTCTGTCGTTCACAATGGGTTCACCTTTGATATTAAGACTGGTGTTTAACAGCATAGGACAACCTGTTACCACATACCATTTTTCTAACAGTTCTCTAATTCCCGAACCATCTCGTGGTACTGTTTGTATACGACTAGTGCCGTCGCGATGAACGATAGCAGGAAATAAGTCAGGATCCCTGCAACGACCGATGACTTGCATATACCTAGTGTCAACGAAACCGCTAGGCATATCAAAATACTCATTGACATATTCCTCCAAAATAACTGGCGCGAACGGTCTAAATTCTTGTCTACGTTTGATTGCATTTACTTTGTCCTTTATATCTGGTCCTCTGGGGTCGGCGAGGAGACTTCTGTTTCCAAGGGCTCGGGGGCCAAATTCTGCTCTTCCGGAGGCCACCCCCACGAGTCTATCACTGAGTAAGCAATCAAGGACGGCATTAACAGGATACGGGCCGCTGATTTCTGTACCAAGGAATGCGTTTTTGAACTCAATTGGTCCGCCGTAGGCCAGTGCGGCTGCTCCGAGACTACTACCAGCATCGCCAGGATTAGGCATAATCCAAATCTTTTCAAAATACTCACCGAGGTTTCTATTTGCTAAACAATTAAGGGCTACACCGCCCTGATATACTAAATTTGTGCTCCAGCCAAAATCTTTGGCACGACGCATAACATTATATATCAAATTTTCACAAAAGGCCTGACTGGAACTGGCAATATCGTATTCCAAGTGCTTGGCCAAAAACTCTTCATCTACTCCTAGATGCAAATTTTGTGAAAATTCAATATTCCATTCGTTGGTCATCACTGCCGATTTTATCTGTGCCGCGGCCTTGGGTTCTCCATAAGCAGCCATTCCCATTAGGATATATTCGTCTTCGTTGGGTTTCAATCCCACACGCTTGGTCATGGCACTATAAAATAGTCCTATGCTGTGCGGATATCGCTGACCCCACAGTCGCTTATACTCAGCACGACCATCAACATAGTGTGCGCCCCATATGGTAATACTGTCCCATTCGCCAATGGCATCGATCACAACCACAGTGGCTCGATCAAATGGACTGGTTTGAAAACCAGCAGCTGCGTGACTCAGATGATGCCCGTGTGTGCTGATTGGAACATTGTCAAAATACCCACGTAACTGTTGCCTGAGTACTTGTCTAGTGGTCAGCTTGTTCCATTCTACACCTTGTCCCGAGTACCACTGACGTAACTGCTTTTTCCAAGGAGTTTCGTAGTAGGCAATATGATCAATGTGGCGACCATCTGATAACTCCCAAAACATTGCAGGGTGCAGATTGGCATCGTTTTTGATCTTGCTGTACCGTTCGGCGTGACCAGCGTACACTATTTCGCCATTGTTGATCACCGTGGCGGATGCATCGTGGAAACCGGCGCTGATTCCTAGTATGTTCATTTATAGATAAATGGATCTCGTTTACGTAGTTCTTTTAATTTTTTACGATAACGTAATTCTAAAGTGATTTTATTGTAAAGATTTCGTAACCATTGCATTGAATTGATCTTTCATTATGTGTGCTGCCGCTGTGTGTGCTGCTTCTAGTGGATGGGTAGTACCTATTGGGTATTTATTCTCCAAAGCCCACTGATAAAAACCTCTTGGGTCCGTTGTTTGTGTTGCTTCTGTTCCGGCTGGAAACCAAAACCAATTGGCTTGATCCCGGTGTATTTGTTCAGTTAGACTATGTATGCTAGCATCTGCTGTTTGTATTGTATGATTGTACCATATGCAATTATCGGCACAGGTAAACAAATAAGGTATACTGTTGGTTTTTAAATAATTTTGTAAGTATGTAATTTCTTTGAGCGTGGTATAAATTTCCCAGTACTCGCTGTCGCCCACGTTCTTATAAAAGGATTTGGCAAAGTCGGCTATACCGTTTTCCTTGGCTTTGGTTATATTTTTAATTTGCTCATACAAAATATTGCTATTTTGATTTACAAATTCTTTTTCTATAGTTGCAGGATCATCCCGTACAGTCCACGGAGTAATAGTATACCAAGGACTGCCGCGTTGATTGGTATGATAATTAAAGCGAAATTCATAGCGACCAGGAAAGGTCCACGATACTATCACAGCAGGACGTTCAGGCCATATGGCTTCGCATTCAGCAATAACACGATGTGCTATGCCATCATTGCCTAAACCGGGCCAGGCCACGCATTGATACTGGTGTTCTTGAGACAACAAAGCCGCAAAGGTGCTTTGACTGTGTCTGCCGTTACAGTCTGCCAACTCGCTGCCGTATACGAAACTGTCACCTCCGGCTACTATAATCATATCCAGGCTTCATCATATCTATTTGCATTTGTTTGTAAGTGGAATCGCTCCAGCAGTAGTCGTACTGTTGTACAACTCCGTCAATTTCTATACGCTGTATGTCCAAGTGGCTGCCCAAGATGTCCCATATGGTCTTGTAGTCTGTGGTACCAAAACTGGCCTGTAGATCAATTTGACCCAGCGGCAGGTAACCCAGACTCAACGTGGTATCGCTGGGATCTCTATTGTTTTTGATCAACCAAGATTCAAATTCTGTTTGTTCTTTGTCGTGCCAAGGGTGCCCGCCATTGCGAACAACATCATTGCCCCACTCAACATCAAACTCGCCCGAGTAATATCTCAGTTCTGTAATAGCTTCGCATACTGTGTCAGTGAGTTCAGGTGCGTGTTCATCACGGAATACTTCGTACAAAGTCTTACCTATCTGTGTCCAGTGCATATATACACCGCCCAACACACGATCATATCCGTTGATGCGAAAGCCCTCACGGTGCTCGGGTTTTAAATCATATCGACGTGCATTTATAAATGTGGTAATTTGACTGGGACGTACCCAATAAGGATCTGTGGCCAATTTGCGTTGACTCAAGATCAAGTTTTCCATTTCGTGACAGATGTTGTTCAGTTGACGAATAGCATACTTGGTATCATAGTCAGCACGTTTGTACCACTCACTTAGTCCCCATACCGTACCTTGCAAGCGTTCAAAATGATTGTGTAACCGGTTCATCATATCGTGATTGATGCCGTTTTCGGCATAATCAAATCCAACTACATTTTTGGGGGTAAACAATTCCCAGATAAAGTATTCACTGTTAAAGAAAAGATTAATGGTTCGTGTGTGTTGATTGAGTTCGTTACACAGATATTCCAGTGTGCGAGCAGTCTTGGGAAAACCCATAAAACAAAAGTTTTTTTCTAGTAGGTTACCAGACTCCAGTAGATCTCGCAGAGCCACTTGCCAATCTTGGGCCAGCGAGGTGTCGTTGGGAACGATAGTATAGTCTACTTGATCGTTCCGGTCTAAAGGGTTACGCAATACTACTTTAATTGTCAATTGAATCCCACCATTCGAGTGCTTGAGGTCTTAAGGACATGATGTCTCTAAAAGTATACTGGTCTTTTCGGATTTTTTCAAGTTCTAATATACGAGCTTTGCCCTTTCTGAGACCGGCTTCGTATTCTGCGGGCCACTGTTCAGCAAATGTGGGTCTAGTTTTTAGCTGGACAAGTATATCCCGTAACGGGCCGGTTAGAGGTTTACCCTCAGGAGTGCCATTCAGGATTTCGTCTACCCAGGGTTCCAAAATGGATCTGGGCAGGGCCAACGGCGACATAACAATGTCCGGGCTAAAACTAAAAACTACTTTGGCTAGTACGTCTACACCTAGTGTTTCTGCGAGCGATTGTATCGCTTGTACTTCAAAGAGTCCTGGTGTAGTAAGAGTGAAGTCCAAACGGATCTGGCGGCGGTGACTGTGGTACGCAAGTCCTTCGCGGATGTTCTCAAGCCACTGATCAAAATCAAGACCTGATCTAATATACTCGCCAATTCGGCCCGTGCCATCGATGCTTGCACAGATTTGCCAGTCACGTAACCCAGATAGTATATCCCTAAACAAATTGATACCGCGATAATTGATGCGACTAAGATTTGTGTTATACCTAGCGTAAACATTTTTTCCATCTCCAAGTTCTATGATCCGTTGCATATACTTCCAGTGTTGCTCGTACATCAACGGTTCACCTCCCACCCAATACACCTCTTCCACTCGGTGTTCCTCAACAGCAGTAGCAAACTCTTGCTCTACCTGGGTGTCTTGAAACTTTACTATTTGTTCTTTGACCTCAGGGCGCATCCAATGTGTATTAGGATTGTCCCAATCAATCATATTATGTTGTCGTTGCTCACTCTCCCAAGCACTCGACAGCATATCGCCGCACATACGGCATTTAAAATTACACAGGTTACTAAACCTATAATCCCACGAGACTGGCTTCATTGTCGTGTAGCCCGTATCATCAGTATGTTCCAGGGCCTGTAAATACTTATGACCAAATAAACTGTTAAAATACGAGCGGTAAACGTCGGTATTCAGCAACTTGCTGTTGCACACATCACATTCGGGCAAGGTTTCTCCGGCCATCATACGACGGCGCACACTTTTCATATGTTCACTGTTCCAATGCTCATCCAATGAAATAGGTATGTACTTGCCGGTACCCGATGTAGTATCAATGTACTGTTGAAAATTCTGCGCAGGCTCTCTTGACGCACAACACATTCTACGCTCAGTTTGCGGGCTGAGATAGGTATGAGTCCAAGGTGCCATACAAAGTGTTGCTGGTTTATCCATTTATAAATTCCATTAAGGGTTCGACTATTGACTGGTAGAACGATACATCAACAGCAGATCTATTGTGAAACAAACTGGAATTGTGCGCCATTTTGTCTCGAGTTTCTTGACTGTATCCTTGCAGCTGATAATTTTTTATCTGTTCGTACACTAGATCCAATCGGTTGAGTTTGAAATCGTATGACTCGTCGAATAAATTACTGTATGTTTCAAACCCCGAGCGTTGTAAAAAATCCAATGTACCAACTCCGCCCAGCATCACAAACGGTTGTTGTAATGCTAGAGGTTTCATTGTTTTTTCTGTGACAAATATTTCGTCTGTGTTCATTTGTGTTTCTACCACTATGTTGATTTCTGTACGATTGTACCACGCAGGATTTATGTAACGATCCCATCTATCCCAATACTCTTTGTGTCCGGGGCTGTCGTGTTCAATATCGCCATCGATACGCACTCCACGATCAACATAACTGTATAGTCCTTGCTCCAAGATTGGAGTAAACTTGTTGTATATATCGTCTCTAAAAGGTCTAGCAAAATTCATCATCAGCAAAAACTTTTTGTCTGGTGTGTAGGTACGTTCTACTGTGTAGTTGCTCAATCGATTTTCGTGATACCAAAAATACAACGGAACTTCCAAGGTATTTGGTGGAGTATTTGTGCTCTCTGATCCAACCACGTGCAACACCGTTGTTTCAGTATGCGACGAACTGCTTTGTTTTTCCAACAGCGACTCAAACACCAATCGATAACCATCCCCGACCAATTGATCAACAGTTGTTTTATTTTTGTGATATTGATAATGATTGCACACAAACAAGGTTGATTGTTTGTCGTATGCACGGTGCGGATCATAGAATTCAAAATCAAAAGCCTGACCAATTATACTACGATACTCTAATAAGGTTATCTGTGTATAGTTGTTGTGATCCCAAAAACCAACCAGTTTAATCTTCATATCCCATTGCTCTGGCTATTTCAGGGTGCGTGTCCAAGAAGTTTTGTTTGCGGTGTGCATCGGTACGTTGCATCTTAAACAAAAATTCCGATCCGTCGCTGCCTGAACCTAATTCAATGAAATTGATTATGTTGTTGATTTCTCGTTGATAATGACTGTTTTTCCAAAATGTAGTTTTTAATTTGTTTAACACCAGTTCATTGGCAGCCGGAGTCATACGTTGTATGCTCATATGATCAGGACTGTGCATCATATTGAAATAAATGTCTCCAAACCCTTTGGTGTCGGCCCAGTCTAGTAATTCATCCAAGTAATAGACATTTTGAATATTGACAGTAAAACACAACTGTGTGGTGATATTGGGTGTGTCAACACGTTTGGCAAAGTGTACATCGTCGATAATTTTATTTGCCAAATCCCACTTGGCCCCGTAGCGTTCATATTCAAAACGATCGCCTACGTTGTCAATACTGAACGCAATATCTACACGACCAAATTGATTCCAAATCTGTGTGTTTTCACTCAGTTCCTGCGTGGCATTGGTGTTGTAGTGTATGTCAATGTTCTTGCTGTAACCCAAGGCAGCCGCATATCTCAGTAGATCAAAATGCTCTTGTATCATCCAGGGTTCACCACCGGTAAATTCAAAATACTTGATGTTGGGCAATAGTTCACGTAGGTTGTCCCAGAAGATTGTTGTTTTGCGTGGCCAGGCACCGGCCTTTAGCCAGGTGTAGGCAATGTGACTCTTCTTATCAAAGTCTTTGGGCATATATGCTAATTCTTCTTCGGCCCACTTGCTGCTTGACCACGATCCACAAATACGACATTTGAGATTGCAGATGTTACCCAACTTCAAATCCACAAACCATAGCTGGTCAGGATTATCGTTCGCCCAGTCAACCTTGTCGTACAAGTGCTTGAGTCTAACTTGACTATGGATGCGTTTGCTGTCGCGGCCGGCAGCTTCTTCATCCCAACAACGACTACAGGTTGCTGGCTTTTCCCCGGCACGAAACTGTCTACGTAGATTTTGCATATACTCGCTGTGATATGCAGTTTCCAAGTTGGTTTCATTTAGATCGTATTTTTTACCTGTGGCATCAACTATTTCCTCGTGTGCCATACAGCAAGGACGTGTAGTGCCCATCGGGCTGGTCTCAATGGAGATCCAAGGTAACATACAAATTGTTTTAGGTAACGTCATACCGCATTGCTTTTGCTATTTCTGGATGTGTGTCTGCAAAATTTTCTCCACGGATACGATCCAACTGTTTCATTTCCTCACGGAATCTGACTCCGTCTTTGCTTTCAGCATTGTTGATAAAATCAATTATTTGATCAATTTCGCGACGGTGGCGGTCAATAAATTTGCCTGAGTTTAATTTTTCAATTACCAATTGTTTTGCTTCCGGCGGCATTGTACCAATACTCAAATAGGCCGCTTCGTGAACTAATCCAAAGTTTTCGTGATCAAAGTCTTGTTCGGCTATCCACGCACACAATTCCTCAAGATAATAAACATTTTGTATACTCACAGTAGGATTAACCTGTAGCTCTATATGTGGAAGACGAGCTTTCATTGCACGAAATCTTTGTATGTTTGCATTGACTTCCGACCACTTGGCTCCTGAACGTTCTAGTTCAAAACGTTTGCCCAATCCGTCAATGCTAAATGCTATTTCAACACGTTTGAAGTTTTTCCATAATTCTTCAGCACCTTCGGGGAATACAGTTCCATTGGTATTGTAAAATAAATGTTGATAACGACTGGAACCTGTGTCTACGCTGTACTGCAACAGGTCAAAGTGTTCTTGAATCATAAAAGGCTCACCGCCAGTGAAATCTAAAAATTTAATCTTGGGTATCAAAGTTCGTACTTCTTCCCAAAATGTTGTACTGGTACGTGGCCATTCGCCTTCTACTAGCCAGGTCTTGCTTTGATGAGTTCGTCTTTCTTTGTATGGAACCTGCATTAGACTCTCCTGTGCCCACTTGCTGCTGATCATAGGACCACATATACGACATTTGAGATTGCAGATATTGCCCAATTTCAAATCCAAGTATAAAAAATGTTTAGGCACGACAGTATTAAAATTTACCAAAGGCAACAGCATATTCATTTTCTGCAAATGATTAACACGTTTGCTGATTTTGCCCACAGCTTCCTCATTCCAGCAACGACGACACGCTCGAGGTTTGCCACCATCAATGAATTCTTGTCGCAAATCTTTCATATAATTGCTGTGAAAGATTTCCATTATACTGTCGGTAGCAAGATTGTATGGAGTGCCATCATCACGTTTGATTACGTCCTCGCTAATGCAACAAGGGCGTACTGTGCCTACTGTGTTGGCAGCCAGACTGGTCCAAGGCAACATACACTTGTGATCAGCCACCGTTTAATTCCTTAAATTCAGGAAATAAATCCCAGAAACATTCATTTCGTACTGCGTCTAGTTTGGCAGTTTCTTCTACAAACCGTGGCCAATGTTTGGTACCATCAGTGCCGCGCATTAGACTCAGTAAACTTTGATATCCTGTGGTAGCACGACGCAAACTGTCTTGTGGATCTAACCACTCAATATGACGTTCATATGCCGGATAGATGACACGCTGTTTAAACTCCTCCGGGAAGATATCAATTCTATACCATTCGGGACTTTGGCAAATGTTGATATTCCAATCCTTGGCTTGAATCAATCCCAACCGAGTCCATTCCTGATGGAAGTCCAGCACGTGTAGTACATTCATTGAGCTAACAGTTGAGCTTACATAAAAATCCACGTGTGGCACTTCTGCCATCATACGTTCGCGGTTTTCTACTGTTTGACGCCAGTCTGCACCTTTGCGTATAAGTTCTGCTTGAGGACCCATACCATCTAGACTAGCACCTACTGAAACATTCTTAAAGTGTTTCCAATATTCAAACACGTGCTTGTCTTTGTAACGCATTTCACTGAAGTTTGTATTGTATTGAATACGTACATCAGTTTTGCCGGCATCAATTAGCTTTTCTAATAAAGCATAATGCTCTTTCATAATTAACGGCTCGCCGCCAGCAAAGTAAACCTGTTCTAGATACGGAACGTGCTCAAGCATTTGCTCTTGCATTGCATCCTCGTCTCCTGCAGCGTACTCCACTCGTGACATATCACGACCAAGCACATCTGGAACGCGGTTATATAACTTAACGTGATCGTTGTACCAGTTGCTACTGAAAATAGGACCGCAGGAACGACAGCGGAAATTGCAGAGATTACTAAAACGCACATCCCAATACCTAATCTTGAATTCAGGATGTGTGCCATCATCTTGTGTCGCATTTGTTTCCTTAATTAAATGTCCGTAGTTACGATTACTATCGTTACGCATACTAAACGCACCGTGCCGCTCTTGCTCGTAGCACTTGGTACATTCTTTACTGGGTTGATCTGCAAGCATATTGACACGCAACTGCCGGTACCGGTCTTGGTTCCACACTTCTCGCATTGTGTGTTGACGTAAGTCGCCCACTGGATGCCAATAGTCAGCCAAACAGCAAGGATACACACGACCGTCTGGGAAGGCGTGCATATGAGTCCAAGGCAACATACAGAATGTTTCGCTCTGAGTCAAGCGATGCCACTCTTGTTCTGTCAATTCTGTGCGTTCAATGAAATAAGGCGCACGAGCATTGTAGTCGTAACCCTTGTTGTAAAAATCTTGTTTGCTCATAACGTGTTGTACCAGCCTGCCAAGGCAGGAAATGTTGCTGTGAAGTTTTTACCGCGACGCTGGTCATACTGTGTATAAAACTTCTTAAAGTCTTGTTGTAGTACTGATTGTTCTGCAGCATCTGCGTGTGGTGTTTTGACCACATCCAAATAGTCAATCAAGCGTTGCAGTTGATTGCGTTCATACTCGTGCAAGAATTCGTCATTGCTGTTTGTGTCTAACCAATCTTGCAAGCGAATTTTGTAGTGTGTTCGTAATACATCTGGAAGAACCAGTGGACTTTGAAAACTTGGAAATCTTAAAATATTTAGCGAGAAACTAGGGAAGTTCTTTCCGTACTCACGTTTCCAATTCATACAGCACTCTAAGAAACTGTCTAGTGTGTCTAAACACAAGGCATTGATAGTACACATCACGTGGAAGCCACGTAGTTTACCTGAGTCCATAATCTTTTCACAGTTGTTGGCCCAGTCGTCCCAGACAAGTCCATCGCGTATGTATTCGGCTTGTAGACCGATGCTTTCATTACTGGTATATAAGTCAACAGTGACTCCATCAATGGCTGCTAGCAAACGATTTACGTCTACATCAGTACCTAGGTTACTGTTAATAGCAAGACGTGTAGAACTCTTGCCTTTGTTAGTTTTAAACCATTCAATTAGTTTCCAGGTCTCTGGCGACATAAGTGGCTCACCGCCAGTGATACGTAATTCTTTTAATGTTCTGTGTAGATCTGTTTCCCACCATTTGTGAAATGCTTCTACATACGGGTTAACTTCGCCGAAGCGATAAAGTTGACTGCTATCGTGAGGGTGAGTAAAGTGGTTGCGGCCGTCGCTAACCAATTGGGTGTATGGCCCGTGTTGCTTAAGGTCACGTACCCAGCTACTACTAAAAGCAGGGTTGCAGTAGCTACAAGCAAATTGACAGGTACGGTCAAACGCGATTTCAAGTGTTTGTAAATCCACATCTTCTTCTGCAGGAGTGTTGTAAGCAAGATCCAAATCCTTATCATCATATATAACAGTTTTGTACACACGGTCACTGATGTTGTCGCGACCAATGTCTTCAATCTTCCAACAGTATTCGCAACCGACAGGACGTTCGCCCCGTTGCATTTGAGCACGTTCTGATTTCTTTTTAGCGGTATTATGTAATGCCTTGGGATTGGCACGTACTTCGTCAACACTAACCTGATGTGGCAACGGGTGATGGCAACTAGTAGTTTGCCCTGACCCTAACCATATAGTAGCATTGTACCATTTGGCTCCGCAGAAGCTTTCCGACTTGATGTCGATCACCCGGCGTTTGTATTCTAAATCGGTTTCATTGTTAATTCTGGGCATAGTATCGGCATTCGTTCCAAAATTCCCGCATCTCTGGGAAAGTTTCTAAAAAGTCGGTGTTGCGTCGTTGATCGTGTTCGTGGAAAAATCTATAAAAATCTGCACGTTGTAGTTTAACATATCCTGGATCCAAATTGCGACCTTCCTTCATCCAATCAATATCGCGGCGCATACGTTGTACTTCGTAGTCCTTGAATCCGTGAAATGGATCTTCGGCAGTTTCCAAATTCAGTTCCATCCAGTCAGCCACACGTTCCAATACCCCCACGTAAACTTCAGGCAAGATTTGTAAACTTTGCCAACGCGGTTGACGTAGTAACGGAGTATCAAACCAAACACGTTGATATGTGGTACTGTGCGTTCTGCGTAGACTCAAAATATAATCTAGCTGTCGTTGTAAACCCAATACGCTTAGGTTATTCATTGTGATAATAAATGTAAGACTGTTGCGATAAGGAACTTCTGTCAGGTAACGTTCAACATAGCTGACCAGACGATTCATATTCAAACCGTTGCGTATGTATTCTGCGTGAGCTGGTATACCTGAGTCTAAACTCACGTACTGCATAAAGTGTTCAATTTGAGTTGAACACAAGCGTTTTACATAATCTAGATAGCGTTCAAACAATGCTGGTTCTACGCTGAAGTTTGATGTCACATTCAGGTGCAATTCAGGATTAGGCAAGGCCAACACATAGTCAAATACCTTGAATGTGTTACGATCCATCAGGGGTTCGCCACCGGTCATACGGAAATGTTTCAGTTGCGGATAAAGTGTAGGCCACCAGGCCCAAAATGCATCAACATAAGGATTATCTTGGGAATGAGGAATAGGCCTGTTGCGACCAACAAAATGGCTAGCATCGTTATGAACAGTACTGGTTGGGTATCCGCCAAACCTATCAACTTCTTGCTGCCAGCTACTACTAAACTGGGGACTACAATAACTGCATTTGAGATTACACGCATGATTAAAGTTAACTTCGACGTACGACGGAACAACGTCGTCTTCATTTCCGGCACTGGATCTAATAGGTTCATAATCTTCTGCTGCCCAAGGCTCTCCTGATCTATAATGTCTATCGCTTAGGTTACCCAAGTCTTCTTGTGTCCAGCAATAGCTACATTCTTGTGGACGTTCGTCTTTGAGCATAATAACACGTTGCTTTTTCTTATGCTCGGTATTGTGTAATGCACCCGGATTGTCTTTTAATACTGCGGGATCAATTTGATGCAAGGGCGGATGATAGCAACTGTTGTTGAGTCCTGTAGGCAAGTGTAGACTCACCTGTTTCCATTTGGCCAAACAGAGTGCTGGTCCTAATTTTTCTTTCATCTGCTCAGCGGCAGACATAAAGTCGCTTTTACTCAAACCAAGTTTCTCTCTTTAAGGTTAGCAATAAGGTATTTGACAAATTCTGTATGCGCTTCAGGACCGGGATGGGTTGGATCGGCCCAGCTGTCAATTTCGCCAGCAATCTTGTGCGGAGTTTGTAACACTAGGTTTTGTTTGTCGATCATATCATACAAGTGTGAATTGACTCGCAGATCTTTTAACTCTCTCACAGAACAAAACAGGTATGGCTGATTCATTGATTTTAATACACCTTGCAGTCCTATAATTTTGGTAAGACTTCTATGATAATGGCTTTCATAATCGGTATGATTGTAAAATTCGTCAAACAGTTGTTTGACGCTTTCACCTTCGTTATTGATGTAACCGCAACCAAATACCCAATCCTTTTCCACATAGTCTTGATCGTTTTCAGGCCAAATAACTTTGCTGGGCCAATCATTCTGTCGGCTTTGATATAGGCTGGTGTAAGTAGTATCAGCAAATTTGGTGATGTCTCTGACTTTGATATCAAACCGTCTAAAGTCGCACCACATGACCATTACTAGATCGTATTTTCTTTGTGCTAACTCGGATATGGTAGTGGCATAGATATATTCGTTACCTGCTCCGGCCTGTGCAAGATTGATAATATCGCACTCGATATTTTGTTCCAGTTGCTCTTGTAGTATATAAGGCCACGATCCAGCACCTCTAGCAACACTGGGTCCATTGACTAAAATTTTCATTTAAAATCTCCTGGGTAATTGTGGGCCGGCCCATACACGGCCAAGTGGTTGTTTGGTCATTATCATTTCATTCACTGTATTGGTCCACTCTACTGTATTGCTGTTAATTTCTATTTCAGGTGCTACCGTATTCAAGTACAACAAGTATTCGGCTGGCATTGGATGTGTGTTGGTTCTAAATAACAAACGCTTGCTGAATTGATGTTTTTCGTTGATCTCTACCTTGACACGATTGTCGACTCCACTAAAGTCCTGCTGAACAAATTGTTCCCACGTTGGCCAATTGGCGCCACGTAAAACTGTGTATTCTTGTTCAAGTCCTTTTATGTCTACATACCCCTTGCGACTGTACCAATCAAAATTGAATATTGCTTCGTATACGCTGGGTTTAACTGCAGCTAGTTCGTTGGCGTATAGTGTGGTTATTTCGTTGTCTATACTAAAAATTTTAAAAATATTATCATCAGGTACATTAAACGGCACTATACTAAAAAACTTGTACTCACAGCCAATTGAATCCAGTACAGCTTTAGCCGCAGACAAGTGTGCCATATCTCGAATTAGGTAGCCGGTGGGGTCGGCAAATTTTGCAACAAAATCTTCGCTGTAGGTTGTTTGATTATAGATACTACCCGGAGTAATCCATTGTTCACTTGCAACCCAACGGTCCTCGCGGCCTATGCTGCTCCACATAATCATCACAACATCATCCCGGGTGATACGGTTACGTTTGTGGCATTCCATTAGGCTATAAAAAATAAAACTATTGCCTGCACCATCTTGTCCCCAATTGGAATACGATTTGTACTGACGTCCCACTATGTCGGCCCAGGTTGGATAGTATATGCTGTTAGTAAAGCTACAGCCAAATGCAAAGAATCTTTGATCTTGTTTCATTTTGTAATTACGTTATTGTAATGTAAAACTATGCTTTCGTCATCCTTGGCTGTGGGGCACATAGTACATACACGATGTGGTCGACCATAATTGTTGAGGAATGCTGCAATTGCCTCATCTGGGCTATCGGGTGTAATGTACTGCCCGCGATATGGTTTCCACGCCGGATCTGTTATGCCAAAACGATCTAGTGTTTGTTCTAACCCGCCCAACGTACTACACTTGTACAACTTGCCCTGAAACATCAGCGGACATTTTTGTTGCATACAAATTTCAAACGATTCTGCTGGATTACTATTAAACGGCATCATATTTGGATAGTCGTTCTTATAGTACTTGATAAATGTCAGTGGGCGATTGACTTGAAATCGCAGGCCGTTTGTGGTCTTGTAACGATAGATGCCAAACTCGTACACAGGTTCCCATTTGTACATTGAAAATATTTTGCGTATCACTGCTTCTACACGCTCACTGTGTTGATGTGCAGTAATCTTAAAAACAAAGTTACCCACTTCGTGTGCTGTTTCTAATACATCCAAGTGTCGGTCCAGCAGTTCACCGTTGGTACTAAAGCGTATGGGACTTGTAGGCAACAGTTCTCTTAGTCCACGTATCCATTGCTTGAGCTCGGGATTGATCAAGGGTTCGCCGCCCATGATGCCAAAGTCTTCGATATCCATACGTGGCAACCAAGATTCAATTTCTCTGCGACCGTCCTCCCATTTGACATAACCTGTGTGCTTTAGGTCAGCGTAATTGCTGCACCCAAGACAACTTAGATTACAGAATTGTGTAACCATCATTTCTACAAACGGCAAGTGGTGTTTAGTTGTCATTTACAAAGATCTTTTCTACAGTGGTAGTAGTCAACGACAAAAGTGTTTGATAGTTGTGCTCAAATATTTCTTGCATATCTGCAAGTGCTCGGGCCATTTCAGCCGGAGTCCAACGACTTATTGTTTCTAATAATTTACTAACTTCGTGAATACGATTGGCTAATCCGTACTCGTCGTATCCTTCATCCCAATACTTGTTAAAAGTACAAAATCCTAAACGACGAAGATTGGCCAAATGATTGCGAGGAGTAACTGAAACAAAAGGTCTACGTGCAATCATTGGTCGCCAGGTCTTTTCAGTACAAAAGAAAACACCATCGGCCATATAAGTTTCGTGTGCCACATCAACAAAAATTGAATTGTAATAATTCAGTATGTTTAAATTGTTAGGCATCTGTATAGGATAACAATCTTGACTTTGGTTGATGTAGTTGCCTTTGCCAGAGATAAACTCCACGTCCTCGGCAATGGTTCTAGGGCAGTCTTGTAAAAACGCAACCACCTCAGGCAATATGTCACAACCAAACTCAACCAAATCTTCTAGTCCCACGTAATCAACAAGGTCCTCGGATTTTCTCAGATAATGTGTGCCTATTCCGCAATTATAAGTTTGCAAAGTTTTGTCTGCGTAACGACTGTGTAACAATGCAGCTGTCCATAATCGGTTCCAGTTACTTTTGCCAACAAAATGACCAAAATGATATGTTGGAGCAAATTCTGGTGTGACAGGATTTTGTCTTATCCATCCACGTATGCGAGTCAGTTCATACCAGGCTGTGGCCACACGTTGTATCTGATACGATTCATGATTCTCCAGCATATTGCCAGTGCGTATGGTAACACGCTGTTTGGCATAACCGGTATGATCGCAAAATCTATCTAGTACATTGTATAGACCATTGGCTCTAAATGATGCTGCTTCGGGAGTGATGTCAATCACAATGTTTTGATCGTTTTTTAAACAATCGTACATATAGTGTACCAGGGCATCTTTTAACCAAGTCTTGTAGTCGCTGCCGGCGGCCACACGATATGATCCAGTTGTTTCATTCAACATAATTTATGGTTTTTGAAAACTTTTTTTCGATTAGTAAATTGTAATTGTGATCTAGTATTGGTTGCATATCAGCGTACATTTGTGCCAGCTGATCTGTTGATCGAGACGATAGCGTATCAATAAGATCGAGAATCTTAGTATATTTATGTTTAATTCCGTAGCCATCATAGTCTTCATTCCAGAAGCTGCCAAATGTTCTAAAGCCCATTTGTCTTAGATGTATCAGGTGGCATTTTGGTCCCATTGTTATAAACGGTTTTTTTAACAGCATTGGGCGAATGGTTTTTTCTGTGGGAAAAAAATTACGTCCATTCACAAAAGTTTCAGCCACTATGTCTATTAGAAAGTCTTGATAAAAATTGGCCAATTGTTCTGTGTGCTGTTGAGTTGACACCCCAATGGTGTAACCATCTTGATTTTCAATTTGTACAGGGAAATGATCGGCGGCCAATAAAAAGTTCCGGGCCGATGGCAAATCAATTTCAAACAATCGTTGCATTTCAAATAACCGGCGGTCAACATCGTCGTGTGGATTAGAACGAAAATTAATTACAGATTTGTCTGCGTGGTTAATTTGCAAATGCCCAGCAATGCCCATACGATTCCACGTGGCTCGATTATACAATGCACCAAATATTTTTCGACGATTCCAAACCTGATACGGTGTATAGTCTGTGTTGCCAGTGGTATAAAAGAATCTAAAAGCCGAATCGTGTACACGTATTTGATAAACCGGGTGATACTCAACCACGTTACCAGTCACAATAGTTACCGATTTGAATCTAAAACAATCCAGCAGTTCGTATATGCCCAGGGATTCCAAACACCCACCTTCGTAGTTGGTATTTAGAATAATATTTTGATCTTGATTGCGAGCCAAAAAGGCAATCAGCTCCAGCCGATTGAATATATGGTTATCGTTGATGTTTAAAAATAGCGTCATTCCCTTGCCATTGGTCCTTTATTTTTAAAATTACTACGATAGTGATATTTAAAAAAACGACTTTCCTCTGCATCCATATCCACAATAGGCAGACTCAAACGCATACGCAATTTGTCTCCGATGTCTCGGCACTCGTCGGCGCCGTGGTCTTTGTATTGCAGCCATAGCTCTGCCAAGGCATCAAAATTTTGTACTTGGCGATAATCCCAGTCTCCCAGCATTGTCATATATGTGCCAAGACGTGCACCATATATGGCCCAAAAGCCATTGTTGGCATCTGCACCCACTGTTTGCCACACACACAAATGATCGTAGTTGCGATTGTTAACCTTGCTTTCAAACTCCAGTAGGCTTGGCTTGGCTCCACGATCTAAACACATTTTAACACCTTCTCTAAATCCGGCACGCCAGGCTTGAAAAGGAGTGCCGTTGGGATAGGTGGTTGAATAGCAGTCGGCCATGGCCCAGTAGTTGGGATAAAAACAAAACTCCACATCGTTTTCTGCTGTGCCATCTGAGTTTTCGTGAGTACGCATTGCATAAACAAATTCTTTGGTCCAGCAACTCATACCACCGTTGCCGTACATCAATCCATTAACAGCGTTGCGAGCCCGCCAACGAAAAACGCAAGAGTCATTAGTATCATTGAGGGCCAATTGGAGATTGAAGAATTCAGGATCAGGAATGTTATCCCCATCGATAAGAACAAAACGGTCTGTGTCGCTAGCGTCTGCAGCCGCTTTGTGAGCGGCGTCACTGCCTTTAACTCCGTCCACTCTTTTGGCCCACGGAACCATGTTTGAGATTTGTATCCAGAATTCTTCTTTTCTTGGTTCGTCATAGGTTAAAAATATGCAGTCTAAATCTGCAATGTCAATTATTTTTGTACTCATAATATTCAGTTTCTTGTGCCGTTTCGTTTTCTTCCAATATTAGTCCTGCGTGATTTTTTACCACACAATGGCCTTTTGTGCCACGTTTCAATAGCACTCGGTACTTGTTGTCGGGGTCTTTTTTTACCAGTTTGCCATCAACTACAGTATATAAAAAATATGTATTGTAGATAGATTTATCAACCACTATGTAATTGCCAGACTCGGGGTGGTTTTGCATCGAGCAACCGACAATGTCTCCAAGCTCGTCATAATAAAATCTATGTTCAATCACCGGCACTGGTATTTCCTGTGCGGCCATTACTGCGTTAACTTCTTCCCAAAATTTAATTTCTTCTGGACTCATAGTATTCTATCAATTCTTTGGTTGCGTATTTTTTGTCATAGTAGTGAACTGGATGGTATTGATTTTGATTGTTAATACGTATCATATCACCATCACGTTCGGCTACCACTGTTTCTAACCAGCTACGTGCATCACTCCAATTTTGTATGCCTGACTTCATATGTACAAAATTGATAAAATCCATTGAAGGAATAGTACATAGCTCTTCGCCAATCAACAACGCTGTTACTGCATAAAGCACATCGGTGCTGGGAGTTTCCTCTCGACAATTTTTAAATAAGTCTCGAACTTCTGCCCAGTTACGGTATACTGTTTCTGCCAAGGCAAAAAAGTTAAACGCTTCTTGACTGTATCTAAAATACATCAAACCATTGTACACATCCGGCAATTCGTTATCGTCAAAAAATTGTCGATATTTTCTTACATCACTGGGTTTTCCCTGGTAGTTTTTACATCCTGTGCTGAGCACTATATTGCGTAGTCTAAAAGCTGGCCACCAGTGATCTATACTGCCAGTAAACAACAAATCACTTTCTAGTTTGACAGTTTCTTTAAATGGCGATAGACGTAGTGCTTGATATTCATTAGCCAGTTTCCAATTGCTGGAAGGGTCATTATTATCGGTGGGCAAATCAATAATATAATCAAAAGTATTACGATGAAGGTCATTTACTTTCTCCCGTGTGGCCGCATCAACAATTACCGCATACCGGTTATTTTTCTGCGTTGCCTTGATGTTAAGAGCTTGCAGGTAAGCCAGCTCCAAATAATCTACTGATGCTGTGTTCTGTGCAAACGTAACAAATCCTTGAGGTTCTCTACTCACACATGGTCTCCACAAATTGTTTAAACGAGTCAGTCAGCAGGTAATCTTTATCTAATATATGCAGGCCTTGACGTGGCAGAATTGATGTTGTTGGATAAGTTCCATCTGACGACAAGGTATGGTTAATTTTTAACAGACTACCGACAGGTTCTATAGATTCAATTTCGTGATAGATACTGAGCATTGTCCAAGGAATACTTTCTGATTCGTTTAGGCAGTAGCCGTTTAATATATTGTTTGCTATGGCAAACGCATAATCATTTCTAAATCGATCGGTGGTTATATTATACAGAGCTCGATAATATCTGTAATTTCTTTGTATGCGTCCCACTAGATCAAACAGCATACGACTGCGTTCACGTTTTCTAAACAACACCACTGTGGCCCATACAAAAGGTAAACTGGTATTGCCCATGACATCGTTATCATTGCCGGATGTTGATTGATTATGATGCATCAATTGATAATCAAATTCTGTTTCAAACAAGGTATTGATACTGCGGTCCAACACAAGATAATCGGTATCCAACAATACAGTTTCATCGTACGGGCTTAATTCATAAGCCAAGTATCGACCAAAATTGCGCCAGGCTATGGTTTGATTGTTGATAGCACCACGATAATTTACCTGTCCAGCATCGGGAGTCAGTCGAATGATGTGATCGTATGCAAAGGTAGGATTGCTGTCCAAATCTGTCACAATGGTCACAGGTAATCCTAGATTGTGTTGTATTAATCGACTGGACTGATCGGCTATGGCAACATAATCTACTTTTTCGGTATTAAAGGCAAATACCAGTACGCCTCTAGACACGTCGGATACGTCGGAGTTCTGCATATTGTTGATGCCAGGTATTCATTACCTGCTGATAGTGTTCGGTGGCCATTTCAAGAAATGCCTGCTGATTGATTTTTATTGGATTACCGTAGGTATCTTCCAAAAATAAACTGTCCGGATCTCCGCGCCAGGTTGATACAAAAGCATACAATTCGGGTGTAATTTTAAACAGTCCGCCGTTGCAGGCCATATGTAAATCGGCCTGTATTTTTTCCCGTAAGATTTTTTTATTGGCCTGGTAGTTGGTAGCACGACGTACTTCGGTTGTAAGTTTTTCGATTTCGTTCATGATAGAATAAAAGGTGTAGATAGTTATTATACTATGCTACACCCTTAAGGTCAACCTGGTTGGGTTTAAGAAACGCTGACTGATCCCCAGCTAGCGCCTAAGAAATTGGATTCTGGGTATACCACGTCGATGCGATGATTCCAACTGACGTTAAAGTCTTTGTTACCAAAGTCGGATACTAATGCACCCATATGCACATACATTTTGAAATAAATTACACTTCCGGCGTCGCCGTGACTGCCTTGTGTACCGTTTGAATACACATTGACTGCTGCCCAGTCGCCGCTGTATGGATAGTTGCTGCTGGTTATGTACACAATTGATTGCTCAGTGGTGCCAGTGTTGTAGTATCCAATACTGGTGTTGTTGACAGTTTGGCTATAACCTGAACCGGTTCTACCGCCGTTGCTGTGAGCACCGTAGTTGTTGATACTGCCAATGCAATTGATCAATGTGGTCAAGTCGCCGGCACGGCCATGGCCGCCATTGTTGGTAACGCTGGTAGTTACAAAGTTTAATTTGCCGCCGGCATTGAAGAAATAACGTGCAGCATCAGCGCCGCCGCTGAATGTCACTGTGCGAACAGCATAATAATCTAAAGCAGCCGAAGTTGAACCAGAATTTGGGTTGAATGTGTACCCAGAACTTTGTGATGTGCTACCCTGGCTGGCGTAATTTAAACGATTGTCGTACAAGGTGCCCAATGCAGTTTGCAAAGCTGACATATAGGAAATTGTGTTACCTTGCACTACTGGAGTAATTAGTGCAGGATTTGGACTGCTAGTACCACTTTGGTGTTTGGACATATTGTTGACTGTGGTCATCAATGTTCCCCACTGTGTAGCTGTTACGTTGGTACCAGTGCTAGCTGACTGTGTAAAAGATTGTCCGTATCCAGCATCGCCATATCCAATTCCCCAAACTGCGTTCAATTGACCGCGGGTGGTTGATGGATTAGCGCCGACTAACGTGTTATTAAAGTCGCCTTGTGTAATTAGTCCGCCTTGCTGATATGCCATTTTATTTCCCTTTGTACTTACGAATTTATTTTAACTATTGCTTCAATTATACCTTCACCCTCGTATGTTTTGTCAACCAAACTGCGTCCAATAACATTCCAAGGTGTTAATTCATGTGCTTGTCCGGCACGGGCTAACCCATTTCCGGCACTGACTAAACGACTGCCCTTGGCAATTAAACCAACGGCTCTTACAGGAACACGTCCGCTCATTGCAATCGGTGGATGAGTAGCATCTGTGCCAGCAGTTGAATTCATTAAGTAAGCTGCATTAGTACTTATGACGCCAAACACTTTATCGCTTAAATCAGCTACCACTTTAGTAATTTCTGCCGGGCCACCCATCTCTACCACAGTACCTGGCTCATATTCTGCGTCGGCTTCAAATCGTTCGGCTATGTCAGCGTACTGTGCTTGAACTGATCTACCATACACAATATTAAATTGGTTGTTTTGAGTACCCAAATTGTAAAGTAGTGTGCTGGTTGGCACAATATTGCCTGTAACTGCGGTTGTTCCGTTCAACGTAGCATTGGTAAATGCCGCTGTGCCTGTTGCTGTCAACGCACCGCCAACAGATAAACCGCCGCCGATGATTGCAGAATTGACCTGAGCCACGTTGCCATATATGGTTCCCCAATAAGCGTTGGTAGCACCCAAATTGATAACTAAATTGGATGCTGGGGTCAAACTGTTGGTAATGGTCACTGTGGTAAATTTGGCCACGTTTGGCGTTATCAAACCAATTGGGGTATTTTGAATACCGCCGCCACTGACTGTTAAACTGCCACCCGATGTTGTGGCAATTTCTGAACCGTTGTATGTGGCATAACCAGTTAAATTTATAGTGCCGCTGGCGTTTAGATTGACAACATTACCCAAATTGGTAATATTTGGCTGGCTAGCCGTTAAAAGTGTACCGGTAAATCCTTGACTTGCACTGACCGAGCTGGCTGTTACTCCAGTGGCTGTTACACTGGTAGCAACCACGTTACCTGTCAGTGTGCCGTTGAGATTTGGACTGTTGACTGCTGTTGCTGTTACTGTGCCAGCTGATAATGTGGTACCAGTGATATCTGCAGCAACCAAACCGCCTGTGGTTGTTCTTTGTACCAATGTACTTGCTGTGGCGGCGGTGTCTTGAGTGTTTAATCCCAGTGCTGGTACATTTGTTGTGCTGAAATTTAAACCAGGTTTAACATTACCAAACCCGGTTACTGCTGTTTGAAAAGGAACATCGTGTGATAAAATAGCGTAAATTGTACCGTTGATTTTGAACTGTACAACCACGTGTGTGCCCGACGATGTGTCAGTCATTGTGGCCGGGAAAGCACCTGTATCTGCTACACCCACTAGGGTTTGTGGACCAACTGTGATCCAGCTGGTACCGGAATATACTTTTAGCTGACTGTGTGTGGTATCAAACCATAAGTCGCCGCCCAGGGCACTTAGATCGCCCGGAGGACTGCTGAATGGGCTGGCAGTAGCACCAGTTGAAATCTTCCAACTAGTACCGGAATATACTTTAAGAATGTTGTTTGTTGTGTCCCACCATAATTGTCCCTTGAGTGGGTTGGCTGGGCTGGTATTGTTGGAGAAATTTTCCAACAATCTTACAAAATTGTCATTCAAAAACGCACCGTAGCCAGCGTAATTTTTGCCAATTAAAACTAAGCTGGTACTGGTATTATCTACTGTACCGTCGCTGACAATAATTGATTCGCCGTCTGATTTGTTAATTGTATATGACATCTTCTATCCTTTGATAATATTTATGCTAATATTATTCATTTTTGCGTCTTAAATTACTTTCTGTATGTAATACAGAGCGTAATAACTTGGTGTAATATCTACGGCTGTTGCGCCGCCAGCGTTTGCTGTACTGCCCGACAAAGTTATGCTGTGTGTATGTACATCAACCGGTGTTAATGTAGTGGTTGTGGCCACTGTGATTCCTGTTGTTGCTGTTTGAGTCTGGCTATTTCCAGAATCTGCGTTTAATCCGCCGGCACCTGTGTTGCCGCCACCTGCGTGTAGTGTTTGCGGTGTAGCGTAGGTGTGTGCGTGTCCAGCATCTGATACCACTGATGTGGATGTGGCAGTATGATTATGAGCTCCCGCTCCACTAGTAGTAGCTGTGATAGCATTGATACTGTGCGAGTGAGTTGGCATTTGTGTAGCTGTCAGTGTCACTGATGTGTTTCCACCAGTTGAGCCGGGGGTATAAGCGCCGCCAGCTGCAACAACAAACCGATCAACTAAATTTACTGTACCACCTTGGCCATTACAAATATGCCAGCCAAACGGAATAGTGTTGCCACTGTACATAATGATAGCACCAGTTGGCAACAAACTGTGTACAAACTGTGTGCTGGCAATTGAATCATTTTTTGTTGCTACGTTTACGGTGGTTGCTAACGAATTTACTAAATTGGTGTTGGTAAACACATTGTTTGTACCAGCTACACCAGACACATTACCACCAGTGGCCTGTATGTTAGCAGTGGTCAATTGGCCAACTGTTCCGTTGGTTGCTGTTACTGTTGCCAAATTGGTAGCACTACCGCCGGTGATTTGTGCATTGGCAGTTGAGAAATTTGTGGCTGTTTCATTTACCACTGTGCTGTTTGTGATATTTACACTACCACCAGTGATTGCAACATTGCCAGATGCAAAATTGGCAATTTGTGCTGTGTTAGAATTTAAATTTGTCAGTGTGGACTGTGTGGCTGATAATGCAGTTAGTCCTGTTGCAGAGCCACCAGTTACAGTAACATTACTTGAGTTTAGATTTGTAACCAAAGCTGTGGCAACTGTTAAATTGGTTAGATTGGCTGTGCCACCAGTGATTGCAACATTGCCAGATGCAAAATTGGCAACCTGTGCTGTGGTAGCAGATAACGTTGCTAGTCCGGATACGGCGCCACCTGTAATTTGTGCGTTGACTGTGCTGACTGTGGTAGCTTGGACATTGGTCGATACCACGTTGCCAGTATGTGTGCCAAAACTGTTGCCGGTGACATTGCCAATGACATTTCCTGTCAATGTTCCGCTAATGGTTGATGCTATCACATTTCCTATAACTGTAGCAGCTTGAACTGTGGTTCCTGCTACATTGCCTGTTAAATTACCAACCACGTTGGTGTTTATTGTTGCGCCAGCAATGGTATTGTTAATGGTAATTCCCGGATTGATTCGCGGAAATCCTGTGGCGAATCCCGAAGGAGTAAAAGATGTGTCGGTGCTAAATGTTGCAATAACAACGTTACCGTATTGCAATTTTAATATGTTGTGCGATAGCCCTGATGTACCTGCATCATCTACACTGACCGGAATAGCACCACTTACACCTTGTGCTTTTGTGTAGATCGGACCAACAGGTTTAAACTGCCCCTGGTCCCAAATACTCATTTGGTTGGTTGTAGTATTGAACCAAATGTCGCCATCTTTTGATATAGCGGGTTGAATACCCGAATTGGTAACACCTGATACTGGAACGTAACCCTGTGTTGTATAAACTTTTAAAATTTGATTGGTTTTATCAAAATACAGCTGACCTTGCAAAGAAATACCACTTGGAGATGTTGGGCCAGCAAAATTTTCCAGTAAGTGTACTAGATTTTCGTTAAGAAGAGATCCATATCCTACAAAATTAGGACCAGGCAATGTCAACGCAGTGGTGGTATCTACTGTACCATCTTGTATGGTAATTAAATTAGTACCGTCTGCTTTAGTAACTGTGTATGGCATATATATTTTATCTTTGTTATTACTTATTTATCGTATTTTTACGCTGTTAATGTCCAGTTGCCCGGGGTACTCCACCGGTGCGTTACCCATCCATCATTGACTGTGATGCTGTCGCCGCCGGTAAAAAATGCCGATAGTGCTTGATATTGCACTATCACTGTGCCTGATCCCCCGGTACCACCATTGGTATAAGAGCTGTGCATACTACCACCCCCGCCGCCACCAGTGCCATCCTGTCCATTTCCGCCATTTCCCACACCGCCTCCGCAGTTGGCATTTCCGCCAGGTCCTGTACCACCGGGTCCTTGATTTCCGTAGCCACCACCACCGCCTCCGGCCAATTGAAAAGTCAGACCGCCCTGGGTTATGGTTAAACCAGTACCGCCATCACCGCCGGTATCGCCGTTGCTTTGATTTCCCGGGCTGTTGTAGCCACCGCCGCCGCCACCACCAGCTTGTCCATAGCCTTGCCAAATACCAGTTCCGCCGCTATTTCCTTGTCCGCTTACACCCGAGCCGCCACCGTGCGTATTTACATATCCGCAACCACCGCCGCCTGAGCCGCCATCGCCCACTGTTTGGTTTGGAGTTCCCCAGCCACCGTTGCCGCCACCAATGGCCAACAACGGGTTTCCAGTAATTACTGGAGCTGTCATTCTGGTATGCCATACCACATTTCCGTAGCGATCGTAAAGGGCTGCAGCAAATAGTGCTGGTCCGCCATCATTGAGTGCCTGTACAGTAATTGTTTGCACCCCAGCATTGACAAAAAACGAACCTGATCCATTGGTACTGCCCCAATCGTCGTTGCCAACCACATAGTTACCATCCACGTACACTCTGATATGATTGTCAGCCGATGCTGTGATAGTATAGTAGCCGCTGGTAGCAACATTTACGATGTAGTCCACTGTGACCCACGAGCCCACTGGGCTTACAAAATCTTGACTGGTCCAAACTCCATATGTGTTTAGAAATCCGTTGTATACTGGGTATGTGCCAGCGTAAACTGGTCGATCGACTCCGCCAATTACACTTGGTTGTGGTGTTATTCCAAAATAACTATTTTGTCCACTGGCGTTTGCGCCACCGCCTGCACCCACTGTGACATAGTGCGGTTGACTGACAGAAAGCTCAACATTGTTTTGCATCACTACGCCGCCGGCTCCGCCACCGCCTCCGCCTTCCCAACCGTAGCCAACACCTCCGCCACCGCCACCGGCAACTACAATTACATTGGCAAACACATTGGGTGGCCAAAATTGTTGCCACTGTCCATTCTTTTTATTCCAACCAGCACGTATGCTCGATGCGTGTCCAGCCGACGTATTCACATAAGGCGCAGCAACTGATTGCCACACGCCATTGTTGTTGACAAATATTCCGCGGCCGGCCATTGATTAACCTACCTGAAACCAGAAGTCGCCGTTGTTTCCGCCACTGGGTGGATTAGGTGATACTGTATAATTAAATTTTTGTGCTGCAATAGCGCCAGTTACAAATGCTGTAGTAGCCAACTGTGTGCTGTTGGTGCCAGCAGGAGCAGTAGGTGCTGTGGGTGTTCCAGTAAATGCTGGACTACCAATGTTGGCCTTGAGTGCCAAGTCAGCATTGAGTGTGTTGATCAATGATGCTTCAAACGCTGAAATTTGTGTAGACAATGCAGCATTTAATGCAGAACTGGTTGTATCAACATAAGCTGTACTGGCTATAACTGTGTTGTTGGAATTCAAAGTCGCTGTTGGAACAGTAGGTGTTCCTGTCAATGCTGCACTATTCAATGGCGCCAATGTTGGAATAGTGTTGTTGATGCTGACCACATTGCCTTGTAAAGTGGCAATTTGACCGGAAAAAGTAGCTACATTGGAATTTAATGCTGTGGATACTGCGTTGACGTTGGCGTTGATATTGTTTGTAGCTGTGTTTAAATTGGTTGCTGTATCTGACCGCAAAGTGTTGATGTTTGCTGTCAATGCGGCCACTGCAGAATTCAAATTGGTAGTGGTTGTTTGTGCCAACAATCCAATATTGGCGTTGAGAACCACAACGTTTTGATCAACGTAACTTTTATTTGTTACCGAATTTGGGTTACTGGCACTGGTCAACGGTATAGGCATTTGAGGAACGCCGTCGATGCCAGAAATTGACAACGAGTGTGTGGTTCCGTTGATGGTATTGACATATACTTCAATGTTGCCAGAAAAATTGCGATTTTGTATAGTTAATGATTTGTTACCAAACGATAAACTGGCATCACCAAGTCGTAAGTTTCCGTTGACGCTGATATCTTGTGCAAATGTGCTGGCAATGTCTGTTCTGGCATAGTTGGCTGCTATTGCTCCGCCTAAAGCTAGGGCGTTTAAAGTTGTACCGTTTACAGTTACGAGATTGCTTAGATTGATACCAGGCTGTATGTCGCCAAAATGTGCAATGGCAGTTTGAGGAGTAAATTCAGGGTCAAAGCTGGCAATGGAAATTCTATTGCCATTGGTATATGTGCTTACCACTGTGTGCCCGTTGCCGGCACTATCAAGTATGGTTTCAACTATGTCGCCGCTTAGACCTTGTGTGGCCGAATAAGGAGGCCCTACAACTACCCACTCAGCACCGTCCCAAGAAAATAATTGTTTGTCGTTGATAGAATACCATTGGTCGCCCAATTTGTTTTGAGTAGGAGCAGTTTGACTAACAGTACGTTCACTTACTGGTATCCAATTGGTACCATTGTACACACGTATTCTAAGATTGGCAGTATCATACCATAGTGTTCCTTTTAAAGGAGTGTATGCGCCATTTTTGTTGGGATCTTGTTCGCTGGCAAAATTTTCCAACAGTCTAACAAAGTTTTCGTTTTGAAATTCACCGTAGTTGGTATAATTACGACCAATCAAGGTCACGCCTAGATCGCTGTTGGTTGTACCGTCCAATAGGTCAAATAATTTAGTACTGTCGGTTGTGGTAATAGGGTAACTCATAGTATTATCCGATCGAGCTTAAATTGGTCAGGGTTTGAATTCGCACAGTATAATCAATTTGAATTAATCTATTAAGAGCTTTTTGCACTGGGTGGAATACCACGTGAGTCAATAACAATCCAGTGGAAGTTAGTCCGCTAGTGCCATTAATGCTGCGACCGCGCAGACCTAATTCGTCAAATACAAATTCGTTGTTTAGACTTTGGCTAACGTCAAAGTAATCTTGCCCGTTGGGCTCACCGTAGTCTAACAAACAGCTGACCAGAATATCAGTATAAATTGTGCCAGGAATATGGCTCACTGTCATTTTGTTGTTGCTGGGATCTTTGTTGGCCACCGCAGTATCGTCAATCACTTTGGTATAAGTTGGATTGTATAAATTGCTGTTTTGTCCTGTGGTGTTGGTTGGCAAATAGGTAATAATGCCAGTGGTGTCTACGCTGGTACCACCATTGCCAAAATTCATTTCGTAAATAAAGTTCTCGCCTTTGTTGGCAACAGAACTGGCCAATGCTCGACTAAAATTTTCATAGTGGATTGCATTGGGTTTATCAATGTAGACCTGCCCTGACTCGGGGTCAAAAATTTTGATATGACCACGTACATAAATACCAGACTGTTCATCTGGGCGTTTTTGTGTATTTTCCACTTGTTTTTCCTCTAAATTTTGTTTGTTATCAGTATTTATCACGGTGTTTTACCCCCGGCTGCAGTAACACTTGGACTGTTTTTCAAGAAAGCAACCTGCGCTGTTGTACTGTTGTACAAGCCTGTGCCATCTGTTGCTGTGCCGTATGGGCCTGGGCTGTACCAAATTTGTGATTTTGAAACTGTTGAACCGGCTGGTACTGTGATTTTTCCATCTACGGTTACATTGCCCAAGATATAAGAACTCACAATGTAGCTGTCAGCTTCAACTCTGTTGATTTGCAGTTTGCTGGTTGAATTGCTAAATGAATCTTCGTCAAATCCGTCTGCAGTGTCAAAAAACTCAGGACGTCCTTGAGTGCCAATAATTGATCCGCTAGTAATAATGGCACCAAAAGAACGCTGATTTGATACTGTTTCAAGTGCTCTTAGTGTAACACTCACCGCAGTATTACCTTCAAATGCATAGGTTACGTTGCCAGCTGCCAGTACATTTGCAAACTTGGATGTAGCTATGTTTGCCGACGATATTGGTGTGATATTTGATGTTGGGAATGTGGCAGAATACACATTACCTGTGGTAATATAAGTGTTGCCACCGCTGTCAAAAATATATGTGTGCAAAGGAAACGCTGTGTTGGCTGTCCAAGTTTTAGTGCCAGGGCCATAGACATTTCCGGTAACAGTATAACTGTTTCCGTTGTAGTAGGTTAGAACTCCAGGTTTTATTGTGGTACCAGGTTGCCATAAATCCACAGTGGTCAAACTGGTGATGATATCACCAACATTGACGCTTATGTTTGCTGTAGTTGTAATTCCATATGCAACCACATCAGTTGCTTGGTAAGTTGTTGCCTGACTCAATGTTGTTGAGGTAACTGCGGTATTGGGAATCTGTTGTGTTGCACTAGAATCTACCACTCGACTGCCGGCTGGATGTATGTTAGCTGTTGCGGTTCCGTCAACTCCGCGTCTAATTTGTGCCAAGGTATTGATACTGACTTGTTCAATTTGTGTTGGTGCTACATTTGCAAAATCTATGGCATAAACGTTACCAGTGGCCACATAAACATTGCCAACGTAACTGATCAAACTTCCAGCAGGTACTGTAATGTTTGGTTGCCAAGGAATAGGAGTTTCCAATGCATAGTTTCTCCAGTAAGCAATTTTTTCTCCGTTGATGAAAACAATGCCCGGTGTGCTGGATATCTGATTGGGGGCCGGCAAACGTGTAGCATCAACTACACTGATAGTTGTGTCGGTCATTGCTAAATCTTGGGCTAATGCTGTGGTTGATGCCGCGGCAATTCGATAATAAGATCTCTCGCTTTGCATATTATCAAAATATCTCCAAGCAATATTGTCAGTTTGATAAACACTCAAATTAAAACTGTCAAACATACGACCCGGTATTAATTCTTCGGGTGCGTGACTGACATAGCTGTTTACATAGCTGCCACCATCCACATACACATTGGCCATATCAATGCCCAGGTTGTCGGAATATTGACTTTGTATAATAGTATCTACTGTGGTACCCAGGTATGTGTTGCCTTCAATGATCACCCCAGGATAATTTATTCCGTCGCTGATCAAACTCAAATCAACATTGCCGTTGTAGGCCACAATGCGATCATTGGCATTGTCAAAGTCTGCGGCAGAAATTTTGACAATTTGGGAAGGAAAGTTGACTGTGTTTGTTACAGTATTTCCAGTGATCACGTAGTTGTTGCTCAATCTAAATAGATGTGTATCCAACACTATGACTGAGTTGGCTGCAATAGTTTGTCCCAAACTTGCACTAACATTGCTTGATATATTGCTCCAAAACACAAAAGTGTTTGGGTTGGTATATGTGGTACGGTCAAATTTGATATTGGTTTTGATGCTTCTGACCACGTTGTGTCCCGAATTGTTTCCGGTATATTCGTTTCTCAGTATTGGGTTAACTATTGCACCCGCGCCTGTGCCGTTGACAACTATGGTCGGAGTCGATGTATAACCAGATCCAGGGCTGATCACACGAATTTGATTGATCTGGCCGTATGAGTTAATGGATGCAGACAAATTGGCTCCGGTACCACCACCACCGGTAACAATAAGTTGCGGAGGCAAGGTGTAACCCGATCCAGGGTTCTCTATGCTTACATCAACAATTTTGTAGGTGTAGTTGTTGGACCAATTTTGGTAGGTACTACTAGATAGCAAGGCAACGTCAGTACTTTGTGTTCCGTCTGGTGCTCTGTAAGTTTTTAAATTGGCGTCCCAGTATGCCGGCAGGTCAAAGTCTGTTATGTCTCCGGCATACGGATCATTGCGTTTGTAATTGATAACAAATTCGCGCAGTATGGTTCTGTATGGTTTAACTTCGTTGATGTACTCTAGATAATAATCTTGGTTGTCTTTGATGTAGGCCGGGAAAGTTTCTAATTTTCTAATATCTTGTGTGGCCGATACAAAGCTGGTTTTAAATACCCAATCTAGATTTTTCTGTTCACTAAGCACATACTTGACCATTGAGAAGAAAATTTGATTGTAAGTCAACGCCAAGTCTTCAATGAAAATTTCTTTTTGCATTGCAGAAATAATTTGTCTCAATTCTTTGCTTGGAATAGCGCCAGTGGTGATTTGTAAGGTGCCGTTTTGTATTCCCACCAATGTTTTGGTAAGGTCGCTGTTGATCTGATAAACTAAAAATTGTCCGTTACCACCATCCAACACTTTGACAAACTGACCAGCTGTCAGTGACAATTTGCCCAGCTCAATGTCATTTTTAACAGTATAGTTGGGAGTGGTAGTTGGATTGTAAGCAGAATCATACCAATCAGCATAGGTCCAATACAAATCGGTTTTGTAAGTTTGTACTGTTGATACCGTAAATATGCCCACCGTGCCATTACAGCCCGACAGAGTGTATACTGCCCATTTGCCCAAATTGGTGCTGTCTGATTTTACCAATACACGACTTTGACCCACAGTTAATGCCGTTGTATCAATGTAATTTAATTCATCAACAGTATCAACTGTTAAATCATATGCACCTGAATTGGCAGTAGGTACTGGTTCCTGGCTGAGCAAGGTTGTTAGTACTTTACGTTGTGTTACTGGATAGGTTAATAATTGTGTGTTGACCAAAGTAACATAGTTAATCAGGGCCAACGGCTGATCCACAAACATTGTTTGTCTTGGACGAATATTGATACCGTAGGCCTGTGCCGGAGTTAACGCAGGATCAGGAACAACATTGCCAAATTTGTCAACCCCAGCAAGACTGTCAATAAACTTGGCCAATATTGCTGCAGGAATAACGCTGTCGGCATTGCCTTCTTGTACCAACGCATACTCGTTGTGTATTAAATCTGCATCAGGACTAAAACTGCCCAAATGCAATACAGTATTTTTTGCTACCAAGTATTGATTTACATTGTACAAGGCCACGGTGTCATTGCGTAAAAATGCCGCATATGGAATTCCTTGACTCAAAGGATTTTCAATGGCAGAAACAATACTGGAAACGCTGTTGTATTTGCCGGCCGCTGTGTTGGCCACATCTCTGCCCGACACCCAGAAATAATACTTCAACTGTACTGATCCTGATTGATCAATGTATCCATATGTGCTGTAGGCGCTGTCATTGCTGTATAAAGGTGTACCCACGTCAGAATACTGACTTGGCGGTACGGTGCTTTCTACCCATTCGTAAACATCAATTGAGCTGCCAGGGAATCGATTGCCCCATTGGTTTAATCTATAGATCAATTCATCTTGTTCGTAGTCTACGTAACGTACAGTATCCAAATTCCACCAAATTTTACCTACCTGAGCAGGCCCCCAGTGGTAATCGTTGTGTATGGTCAGACCAGGATTTAATGTAACATTACCGGCATTGTAAAGTGCTGGATCTTGTGTGCGTTGATAATCAATGTCTCTGGCAACAAAATTTAACACTTTTCCTTTGTTGGGATCAACATAGTCTATTGCAGCTAAAATATTGTTGTTGACTTTGTTGTACAAAAATGTTCGGTTGATGCTGTTGATATCAACTTGGGGTTCTTGATTTCTGATCACTGTCCAAGAATTATCTACAGCGTCATATTGGTATACTCCCCACTCACCTGTGTTGTAATTATCAACCCAAACTTTATCGCCAGTGATCCATCCGCCGGGTGGTGTAACTGATGCAATACCAGAAGGTGTTGCCACTCTAACCGATGCAAATTTATATACTGCACCATTGCCCTGTACCGGAGCCGGAATCAGTGCAACTAAGTTGGCCACGTTGGTAATGGCTATAACAACAGAATTGTTGTTGTTGATTTGAATTACTTTGTACATTCCATCAAACACTGATGTGTTGTAGGTGGGCGACGAGGGATTCAAGTCAATATTGAAATTGTTTAACAGTATGTAATCACCAACCACAAATGAATGTGTAGAATTGAATGTCAGCTGTGCGTAGTTGTCTAAATTGTAAGTGAGTGTGGTTGCTGTCAATCCGGTGTTGTTGATTCTAAACACATTCCATTGTTGATTGTTATCTTTGGCTACCCATACATAATTGCCCACTGTTACTGCTGGTGTAACGGTGTTGGTTATATCAAAAATAGTTGCGTCAACATCGTTGACATTGACATATCCAGCAGTTGGTAAATCTTGAGGATATGCTGTACCTGTTCTATTGTTGTACAGTGATGTGCTTACGCTGGACAAATTGCTGGCATTGTAAACGTTAGACAATTTTAAATTGGCATCCAACTTCAAGTCCACAATGATATTGCCAGTGGAATAAGAATCAGTTGTTAATGTAAATGCCACAGGATTTGTTTTGAACACACTTTGATCTAGAATAAATTCTGTGTATTGATTTCTAGCTAGGTCACCGTACTGTCCAACGCGGAACGCCCATTCTTCGTAGGTGGTGATACTGCCGCCCACGTTGTTAAAGTTGGCTTTGGTCAATGCGCTGACAGAATTGATTGTGCCTTTTTGTTTGATATAACCCTGGTATAATTTTGTTTGATTTTGCACAGATATACCTAGATCAGTCAAGTAAGGACGCTGTCTAAATCCTATTAGGCCAGCACTGAATGCCTGAAAATCTTCGCTGACAGGCGGACGATCGATATCGTATATTCTTTCAAACTCTTGAGCATTTTGACCAAAGCTGGGCAGTAATCCAGTTTGAATATCAGATTTGCTGATACTGGTCCACTGCTGTGGATTAAATGTTTCGCTGGCATCTAAATCAGTTTTGGTAACATAAATTTGATTGCTGTAGGTAACTATGTCGCCAGACTTGTAGTCTGTTCCTGGTTCCCACGTAACTACTGTAAAGTCACTGTAGACAAATCCTGGAGCATCAAGTGCGCCAGTCCAAGCGCCAGTTTTAGATCCGGTCAATCGTAAACGATATTGACGACTGCCCAAACTTGGTACATAGATAATGTCGCCAAAGTCACTGACATTGTCCAAGATCAACACGTGCTCGTACTGTATCAAATTGAATTTGCCATAACACATTGGCGTACCGTTGACTGTACTCACAACTGTTTGATTGCCATTGACAAAGTTTTCTTTTCTCAACACATTGAAATCATTGCTCTTGATGGTTTTATAATTTTGATCTAACAATTTACTGCTGTTTGGCAAATTGGTAATTTCGTCTACAACCATTTGAGTAGAATTGATAGTCACCGATGTGGCTGCTGGATTTAGTAAGATAATTGTGCCAATGTCCCAACCCTGTTGTGCCCAGTATAAAAATTCTTTGACACTCAATTTCCAATCACGCACCTCACTGAGATCGTAATCAAAGTCAGTAAACACAAAACCTTGACTGGTCAAGTATCTTTGATAGCTGAATAAAAAGTCTGCCAACTGTTGTTCGTTTACAAATACTGTACCATATGGTATGGTCATTGTTTCGTTGGCGCTGTCTTGGTACAGGTTCACTGTTAGTCCATTGACAGTTACCACGTCAACTGATCTGCTTACCGCACTTGGAATAATGGTAAAATACGGATTGGTTGTATCGTATCCGGTTACGCTATAGCCTGCCTGAACATTTTCCACGATCACTGCGCTGTATGAAATGGATTTAACCGGAACCGATTTGTTTAGATACAAATTGTAGTTTGCATCTGGAATAATTACGCTGGCATTTGTTGAACCCGGACTTGTTTGTTCCGCACTCACCGTCAAAATCTTTTTATCAGTGAACCCACCAACTTTGTAAGACAGTTGCATATTCAAATGCATAAAATACTGATTGAACTTTGCTACTGGATCAATGCCAAGATTTTTAACGCTGTCAAAAATCCAATTGATATAGCCGCTGGTACGTAACACAGTACCCGATGTGCTGTCGCCATTGACAGCCAACAATGTTGGAGTCAATTTTTGATTGTCGCTGTTGCTGAATTGTCCAGTTACTGAATTTCTATAGAAACGACTGGTGTCAATTTGTGTGCTGAAATATTTTGCTGGTCTAGTCAATGCCATAGCCAATTGCAATGCATAAGCATAGTCACTGCTTCTGCGCCAAGCTGTTTCTACTGGGCCTTGCTGACCCACGCTGAAACTGCCAGATATAGTTCTTTGATTGAGCCCTGCCATCAACGGAATCTCTGATGGTGATTTTAGATCGCCAATTTCGTTCACTGGAATAATTGATGTCAAGCCAGGTCTAGCAAATCTTGTATCGTAGTAGGGATTGCCTGCGTTCCAAATGTAGCCAGCTTCAAGATCTTGCCACAGAGTCAAGTTGTTTCCGGTGTACGGTGCTGGACCATAACGATCTGTCCACCAATTTGGTTGGCGACTGAAGCCCAACATTTCCCACGGATGCAGGTGCGGACTATCTGTGTCAAACCAGTAGTTGTAAATTGCTCGCCAAGTTCCTTGTAAAGGAAGTCCTGTCAGGCTGTCAGCCAGACCGCCATAGTTCCAGGTCCAGCTGTTGTTGGCGTCATACCAAGTGTTTGATGTGTAGTCAATTTTGTAATTGCCGACCCACTGTAAAAAGTTTTGGTTTAGAATTTGATTGAATTCTTCTTTGCTGTAGTCAGTATTTCTGAAATATCCGGGAATTGTATCGTAAAGGTTAATTTCATTGGTTGCGTAACTGGCTTTGATATTGTTAAAAATTCTTCGCTCAAGTTCTAGCAAAAAGTCGTCGCGGAAATCACCAAACGCCGGAGTTAAACTTCCGTCGTGTCCTCTAATAACACGCACAGGAGTTTGATATGTGCTGTCAAGATAAATCTCTGGTTCAAACTTTGGGTGCAGTCCCAATTTGGTTGGTGTTTCCGGCACATAACAACCATCGGTATTAAAATAGTCTCTGATGGTCAGTGTGTCACCAAATGTCAATGAAACCATGATTTCAACTGCTGGACTCACTGTGCTGAATTGGTAGTCGCGTCCCATTACCAATTGTTTATTGTTTAAATAGACCAATACTGCACGATTGCTCAATTTGGTTGTGTCAAAGAAACTGCTGATTTCGTAACTGGTTTGACGTGCATTTAAAATAGAGTACACCGTGGTGTTGTAATTGCCACCTTGTGGTACCATATCACTGAAGTACCAAGGGAATGTGTTGTTTTTGACCAAATTGATACTTTGTAATATGGCATCAACACCGGTCACGGGATTTTTATAATCAATACCATTCAACGTGGTGCACAGGCCCAAAAATTTATTTTTAAAGCGTGTGTATTCTTTTCTTGCTGCCGTAATGCTGTCAACAAAATTGGCCGACGGATCGTTTAAAAAACTCATTGCATAAGTCAATGGCGCACTATGTTGTACCAGTGTGCCACCTTGCGCTTTTAAATATCTGTCTTGCGAAGGTGTTGATTCAGTTGCCCCAGTAACAGTATTTTCAATCAGTTTGTTATAGTGTGCTCGTAATTGGCCAAGCGTGATTGTTGTGAAATTTTCATTCAGTGGGTTTAGGTCCAAGTTCTGAGGAACTTCGTAGTAGCCTATACTGCTTGGTTCGTTGCTAAACACAGCAACGTCAATTTTATCTCCAATGGCTGGCATCGATAAAAGATTAACAACATTGTATACACCATAGGTAGTTACCACATAGTCAACATCTCTGCGTAGCAATGTGTTGTTTAAAAAAACTTTGATGTATGGTACTGTGGCTTCGTTGTCGGGCGTCACATCAATTTGTACAAATGCTCTTTCTATACCTTGATCATCTGTTATCACGTATCCTTCAAAGAATTTGGTAAACAGTTGATATTGTTGTGTTGGTTCAACACCTTTCACCCAGTTGTTTAATTTTGTTTGTGTGTCCAGTCCAGAATTTTTGACCATATAGCCGCTGTTGCAGTTGTGTGTGGTCACGGTAGAATTTACTGTTGTGGTAAAAGTGTCTGTGTCGTAATAGTTTGAAAAAACAATATCGCCAATGTTGTTGAAGTTTTGATATTGCAAGGCAAAACCCAATACTGCATCGGGTGTTCCTGTGCCGTGTTCGTAGCCAAACAACTGTGTACCAGCAAAGGTTGACGCAGGATAAACGGTGGTATCTGCAAAGCTGTAGCCATCAGCATCTACCAGTTCAAACATTGGTGGCTGATTAAAATTGGTCTTGGCCTGACACAAATGCCATTGTGCGCCATCAAATCTATAGGTATTGCCGGTGTGTGTTCCTTGCGTGATCAACACGTTTTCGTATGCCAACACCGGGTCGTCGTTGGTTGGTATCAGTCTGATAAAGTTGGTGTGATTGATGGTTTCAAATAACACTTCCCAAATTTGGCCTTTGACTGTGTTATCATAGTCGTTGGCAAAAATAATACGCATACCAGGGTATACTGTGATTCCGTCCACTTGTGCAGTGATCTGGCCTTCAACTTGATTGAAAGCATCACTCTGTGCTTCGTTTGGATTTACACCAATGATTACGTCTACTGTTTGTTTGTGTTGGCGTCCGTAGTTGAACAACTGTAGGTTAGGTTCAAATTCAATAATAGGACGGCGGCCAAAAATATTTGGGCCGTAGTTGATATCTGTTTGATTGTAACTGGCCGATGTGGCCAGTACATCTTTGTGGAACCAACGGTTACTGCGGCTCCAGGGATTGGCATCCTGGCTGGCACGATTGATTGTAAAGTAATCGGGTGTAGTTGCTATATCTGCGCCAAATGCTTCGGGCACTATGCATTGCGACACTGGCACCAACACAATACCAGTTCCAACTCCTTCTACATAATATTCACGGTTGGCATAATCAACCGGCACTACCATTGAATCAAAACGTATTTTTAATCCGTTGGTAAATGCAACGCCATTGGGACTGGTATATCCAACTCGTCCCAAGATATCATTTGCAATATCTATAGGAGTTCCGGCAGTATCAACCAATTTGATTTCGCCAATAAAGTCGGGATTGCTACTGTCTTGATAGTATAGATAATCCAAGTCGGCTGTAATCAATGGTACTCGATTGTACAAGTAGTTGTTGTCAACCCAGTAATAAAATGATGCGTAGGTTTTTCCTGACACAATAAAAACTTTTTGTTGTTTATCTACAGTGGTCAAAGAAGAAATCTGTATTACTGAATCGGCACCGTTGTCAATGGGGGTCAGGCTAATTTGCCAAACACCAGTACGCAGAGCAGGATCTACTATGGCTCCTGGTACAGAATATCCAGTGGCTTGTGCAGTATAGTCTGGCGGCAATAAGGGTGCAGTCCAGTTTTGATCGTCGATCTTGTTGTTAATAAACACCAGTGTTTTGCCGGCTTCAATTTTGACTCCGTCAATGCCTTCGGGGTATGTTCTTAAGAATTCGCTCAAGCGACGATTTTGTATTTCAGTGTAATCAAATACCGCAGCTGCATCAACTTGAGAAGCTGTTCTCATCTGCAGGAAAAAATCCTGTGCTGTTTTTCGTGGCACGTTGAATTTGACTGTGCCGGTATCGCTACCGTTGTTGACTACACCAAACACTTCTCTAGTGCTGATAGTTGGTACTGCTCGGTCGACACCGGTTAATCCGGGTTCGCTTTGTATCCAAAATTTAATGCCAGGTTGATTCAATTGAAATTCGTATGAACCACCGCGTGCCAAAATCAACTGCGGATTTTGATAAGTGCCAGCACCGCTAAATGTGTAACCGCCTACACCGGTATTTCTAGTCACAGCAAAGTTGCCGGCTAGCGGAACTTGATTGGAATAAATGTCCACAGCCGCAGGGCCATCAGGCAACCAATAATAATTTCCGTAATTTACAAATTTATCGTAATCAAATTTTCCGTCATAGTTGTAAATTTCTTCTGAGAACAAACGCTGATGGTTGTTTGCAAAACCGTTGTTGGTACTTACTGTGTTTAATAAGTCTATGTAGTCGGCAGTAAATAAAATATTTTTGTTGTTGTCATCTACTACAACTGTTGATTCCAGTTGATACTGCTTGCGTAATGCACTTGTTTCAGGAACATAGTTGTCACCCAGCTTGTAAGTGGGTGCAAAGGTTCTACCAATGTATCCGTTGAGTGGTCCAATAACGCTGTCTTGTACCAACTGGTCCAGTGTTGCACCGGTAAAACGTTGGTTGGTTGTAGTTCTAAATACCTGAGGTAAAAAGTTTTGGGTATTGATCAATGCCATTATGCACCACCGCCTACTATCGAGTTAGAAAGATTTAAACTTGCTGCTGTAACAGCCGTGATAATATCAATTGTATCCACTGTGGCTGCGCTGGTAATAATTTCCCAAGGCTCTGCGTTGATTTGGAAATAGTTACCAAATACCAAATTGTTGTCGGCTGGCACAATCAATACGCTACTGATATTGGGCGCCAAGGTTGAATGCAGGTATGCAGCCAATTCTGAGAAATAAAATGTGTCACCAAAGTCCCAGTTTGCAATGTCAAAGTATGTGTTGATGGCCGCAACCACTTGACTCTTGATTTCGTTGTCGGTCACGTTGACCGATGGATTTTTTACAATTTGAAATCTGGCTTGCAAGCTAGGATCTGCTTTGGCACCAAACAAGGGTTTGAATTTGGCAGGATTGTAAACAATGCTGTCGCTCATTGCTTTGAATGAATCTAGGTTGTTGTAAGCCAATTCTAAACTGGTACTTGTTGGCAATTCTGGTTCAGAAACCACACCGGTCAAATCTCGCAACCAATTGATGTAACTCTTGGAATAGTCTGCTGTCAAGATATAAAGATCAATGATGTTGATTGGGGTTGGATCAATTCTACTGCGACTTGGTGCGTTGTGCGTGTATTGGAAATACAGGCTGTCTCTAGTAGTGGCTGTGTTTGCCACTGTTTGGAACAGCTCAGGATTGCTGGGAACGTTTTCCATTTGTGTTTCAGGAATTTTTACATTGACCACAGAGTCGTTGACGTATCCGTCAACTTCAACCACAGAATCATAAATCTGCCAGATGTGATCTCGTTCTAGCATACGATCAGAGTTGGGTTTAGTATTAATTTTCAATATTTTAATAGTGTCGTTGATGTTGGTACCAGTGGCACTACTGTAAACTTTTGACAAGGGATCGTAATAAAACTTGGTATGACCGGCGCTGGAGAACGAGTAAGTCAGTGTTTTATAACTCACGTTGTACAAGCCGTTTTGATATTCAAACTTTAACAGCCAATCTGAACTGTTGCCAATGTCGGCTGGTAAAATATTTTCCCAGGCCTGTGTCAATTGATTAAAACGTAAACCAAAGTTCACGTGTGCCTGAACCTGTGTAACCAATGTGGATACTAAACTGTTAGTAAAATCGTTTTTGTAAGCTGGAATTATTCCACCTTTGTCCAAGACTGCACCGGTTGGTACCACTGTGGCCAACTTGATCAAATTGGGGGTGTTTAAATCTGTACTGGCTACTACTGAGGAGACAGCAGCATACAAGTGTGTTGAATCAGTGGGCAATGCCACATTTCCGGGTTGTAGTGTTTGAGCTGCGTCGAAGTGGTAATTGGATGGAGCGACAAATCGCAACAGCGCACCAGAATTCACATATTGCAAATTGCCTGTGGCTGATCCGCCCACAGCCTGCACGGTATTTGCCAATGTCAATGTACCTGAGCTGATTGCAGTACTGTTTGATGTTTGATGGAATGTCAATCCCGACACCGATGTGATTGCCACGTTGGATACATTGGCCCAGGTATCGGCAAACACGTTGGCTGTAACTTGATAATTTTGTCCGTTGTATGACACCACAGTATTGCTGGTAAACACAGTATTGGCTGTCCACTGCTGGCTGTCTACAGCGTCAATACGTGGGAAATTTTTGTAATAGTAATTACGCATTTCCGTACTGTTGATCATGGGAATCACATCATTGTAAATGGTTGTGTAAATGTCGTTGCTGGTCAGGAAATCAAAGGTGTTTGATTGTGTTTTGGTGTTTGAAGAAATGATACCGTCATCACCAAAAATATTTGTGGTTGAATAACTGCCAGTTGGATCAATGGCATCCAAGTACAGGCTCACACCCGAACTGGTACGGTTAACTGCTTTGACTTTTTGTATGCCAGTAAAAGTGGTCAACGGAAATATGTTGTAATCCTCGCCAGTGATCATACGATTTTGTGTGTAATACTGTTGAGGTGCCAAGGCTTTGATGCTGGCCAGACTTTGTGCCGCTGTGGCATTGGTCACTGTGTATTTCAAGCTGGCTGTGAATGTGATAGTTTCAATTGAGTTCTTGGCACTGATGTAAGGAAATGCCACTGTCACTAGAGCCATATCGTCCGGAGTTATACTGTAGGTGGAACCGTTGCACACGCGATAGAAAAATTTAAATAGGCCCTGCGGAATATTTGAGAAACTGCCGTCACCAAATACCAAGTTGACCTGATCGTTGTTGAGCGTGTTGATTTGATAAAGATTCTTGTCAACTTGTTGATTGTAAATCACGTTTACTCCGCCCAAAGCTGGAACTTGATCCCACAATTGGTTAGGCGATTGATCGGTATTTAGGCTATATAGCCAAGCATCGGTGTTGTTGACGTTGGTGCCAGGAATACTCACATAGTTGTTGGGTATGCTGTTCTTGATATCAAATGTTGTGGCATTCAGTGTGCCCTGTTTGAAATACAAGAAAAATCCAGTGTTGACGCTGCCGTTGCCGTTGTTGTCGTTACGATACAGGATATTGAACTTGCCTACTGTGGTAGGGTCCGCTTCGTACACATAAGTTTTGCCCACTGTGGTTGCACTGACAGCTTCAAAGCTCAAAGTGTTGCCACGAACTGTGGTACTGAACTGTGCCACTGGCAAAGTATTTGTGTTGATGCCAATGGAATATTCTTGTGTTTCAATACCGTTGATTGTTTGTGTGTTGCCAGGTTTGCCAATCACTTGATTGGAAATCAATGCAGAATTCAGTACTGTGGTAAATTGTTCCAACCAGTTGTCGTTTGTGGTGTCGTTCCATAATATGGTGGCATTGGACAAGTCTTGTCCTGAGCTGTCGGTAATAGATTCTGTTGTGCTGACGCTTTCAATTTTTAACAGGCCATTTGAGCTGTTGGCACGTTTGGGATTGTAACTGAGCATACGAGCCAACTTCATGATGCTGTCTCGACGCTGTGCTGTGTCTATAAAATTTTCACGGGCATTTAGGTCAGTACGGAAAGCTAAACTTTGACCCAAAAACGCAATCATATCTATCAATGCTAGATATTCTGAACTTTCTAGGAAATCGTTGAATGACTCGGGATAATAAACTTTGAGGTAGTTTATCATTGAGCTACGTAAGGTTTCAAAATCGTAGCTGGTAAAGTCTGCGTTGGTAAAAGTCTGATAAATCTTGGTCCAGTCTTGCTGAACTAATAGATTTGTTTGACGTGTTGTTTGTGCCATATTGTATCTTTGCCCTGTATTCAATATTTATCAGGGCAAATAATATGGTCAGTTAATTAGTGGTCAGGGTGTTTGAAGCGCGGTTAAAATTCAGGTTAATTACGTCGGTTTGATCTGTGGGTATATAGGCCAAGGTCAATTGTACCAAAAATCCATTTTCTTGCTGTGTCACAGCCACTTGCCCAATGGTCAATCTAGGATCGTACGTTACAATACGTTTGATATCGTCGGTGATCATCTGTTGTGTATCTTCAGTCAAGGGTTCAAACAGCATATCCCAAATAATAGTGCCAAAATTTGGTTGCATTAGTTTTTCGCCCTTGCGTATGTTGAAATAGTTCAAGAGGTCTTGTTTGGCCAACTCGTAGTCGGTCAACGTGTATTTTTTGGGGCTATTTCTTGTGCTGAATCCGCGATATGTAATCATAATAGTATTTATTGACCTAAAACAGTAACAGCATAGCGGCCAGCATTGTAATAGATTTGCCCGGCTCCTATGTTGTGATATCTCCAGGCATAGGCACCGGTTCCGATCGGCAAAGTTGAGTGTGCGCTGGATCCTGCCCCTAACCCCCAGGCCACATATATCATTCCGGCTACAACATCAGCAGTATCTTGATCAGTTATGGCGTTGATCAAGCCCAATTGATAGTTCAAATCCAGCAAACGTTGATAAGCCAAGTGCTCTTGTGCAGCTGGGCTAGTTAAAAATCCGTTCAAATTGGTAATGTTGTACAGATATGTTGCATAGGAATTGGTGGCATTTTTAACAGCAGTCTGACGCCAGCAGTTGCGGTAGTTTACACAACCTGACCCGTATGCTGTGTTGGATCCTGGTGCCAACAATCCGTACTGTTCCAGTATGGTTGTTTCAAATTGATATCGGCCCAACTCGTTGTCGTCACCAATCAAGGCGTAATTCCAAGCACTTTGATCGTACGCAATCTGTGCCAACAAATTGCGTATTTGTGCAGATGTCAATGCATTATTGCCGGTGGCCCAAGCCGGTGGGGCAATAGGTGCGTCGGCACGACCCAACCACGAATTTGGTAATGGGTTGGCTACTGCTACGCGACTGGCAGCTAAGATTCCAGCATCCATGTTATTTTGATCTCTTCCAAGGTTCGTGTGACGGTGCCACTGTACAGATAGAATCAAACGTGTCACCTTCGGTCCATACGCCGTTGGTCAATGCCACATCTGGGTGCGGGGTTGTTGTAGGCGGTGTAGCCGGTGATGGAGAACCACCGCCACCATTGTTTAAGTTTACCTTGCTGCCATTCAGTGATATTTCTCCATCAGAGCTGGCGCTGAATCCATTGGCTGCCGCAAACGATCCTGTGCTCATTGAATGCAAGGTCATTGGCCCAATGGATTTAAATGATGCGCTGTCCATTGCATTTAGATTTATCTTGCCGTCGGTGTCTAAAGTAATACCTTTGCCACTGGCACTGATATGTACTGTGTCTCCCTGTATGTTTACTGCTTTGTCACTGTGTAGATTCAGTGTGCCTTTGCTGCGTACATTAAATCCACGATCTGCGTAAATGTTGATTTGTCCGTTGGGACTGAACTCCACCCACTGATGCCCAGATGCGCTGGCAATGTAAAGCACTTGTTCAGTATCGTTCATCAAAATTTGGTGTCCACCTGAACTACGCAATCTAATCAGTTGATCTGTGCCTTCGGGGTTGACTGGATCTCCGGCGGCTCCGTCATCCATTACAAAGCTGTGCCCGCCTTTGCGATATATAACTTCTTGGGTTTTACCAGGCACTTGATTGGTTGCAGTGGCCTTGCGACCCGGAGTGCTGATTCCGTATACATTGCTGGGCGATTCACGTAAACTACTAGAACTAATAGCGCCGCGTATTTTATCTCGATCAAGTCCTTGATTGAGCAGTATAGAAGTCTGTACATCGTGTGGGTAACGTGGAGTACTGGTCAGTGCATCTTTGGTAAAGGCCTTGGGATCGCTGGTGCTGTATTCTATCACCGGGACCACAGTATTGCTGGATATTTTACTAGCCAAGGCATCTGTGCTAGGAGCAGTTTTGTTACCAACAGCTCGACCCATCCCAGGAACCATATGGTGACTTGGTGTATCGTACACACAAGCAAACCAGTAACCGCGTCCTAAGTCGCCGGCCACAAAAGTGACCAATACTTTGCAACCAATGTCGGGTGGTACCATCCACATACCGTAACTTTGACCGGCTGTGGCTGCAGTATTGGGTAAATTTTGTCTATCAGTTCCGTAAGTGGTTCCGTAAAATGGACTGGCATAGCTGACAGGAGTGTATTTGCCGTTGGGGTCGAATGTGCCGTCACGCTCGGGTATGTACACTTCCAGTTGTCCCATACGCGATCCTTCCACGTGTCTGACCACTATGGCTTCGTATGGACCCGGGTCCACTGTCATTCCAGAATTTTTGCCATCGGCTTTGGTACTTTGATCTGCACCGGTTCGGCGTATTAGATTTGATCCCATTATGTGCCCTCACCCCATCCATCGTTTGGTATTTTTTCAGATCTTGCGGCTGTGCCATCGTCGGGGAAATCTTCAACTTCGGCAGCTCTGTACAACGATCCGTCTTTGTATGTATTGCCCAGGCTGTCGGTAGTATAAGTATCCAATTCAGTATCATATCCGTTTTCGGCAATCTTTTGTTGATACGTGGCTGCATCACCGGCTGCACTGGACCCGTTGGTAGGCAGTAAACTTTTGAGATTGTCTTGTAATGTGCCGACTGCACCGCCAACTGCGCCAACAACTGCACCGCCAATGGTACTGCCCACTCGACCAAATGCTGAGCCTGCGCCCGATCCAGTACTGCCTGCACCAAATGCTTTGGCTGCATCGCTGTTGTTGTAACGAACCAAGTCCAACTCCTGTGTGAACACCCCATGACTGAATTTGTTTTTTATTGTTAAAATTTTGTACTGTCCACTAAAAAAACTGGTACGCATACCAGGCTTTGGATATACCAGACCTTGGTTGGTGATATCTATATCAATGTCTACCGGAGTGTTTACAGTAAGCGAGCAAACCACTTCTCCACTGTCCATTTTGATATGACCATACTGTGCAGCGAATCGATCTTGTCCCAATGAAAGATAGTTGCCGGCACCTTTTATTCCCAATCCGCCCAGCAATCGATTCACAGTACCATTGATCAAACTGTTTACTGCACCAGTCACAATGTTTGTGGCTGCTGTTGCCAAACTGTTTTCCAACTGCCCCAACAAACTGTTATCTGTTGACACTTGTACCGAATCAGCAGAAACAGCACCAGATCCGGTTTTGCTTGAGGGCGTTGGGGTATATAACCAATCGTCTTGTTTGATCAAGGTAGGATCGCCCACGATAGTCAAATGCACGTTGACCATGTCGCCGGCTGCATTACTGTATACTGATTTCAATATGTCGGCACTTTGTTGTGCCGCTGGTCTGTTGATAATGTTTAAACCAACTGTGTTGCTTTGGTCGCCCACCACGCTGTGATATCTAACTGGTGTTGCTGACGGTATCTGTGCCAGCTGTGGAATAAATTGAGAAAGAAAACTCAAGCTCGGCATAAAACTTGGCAATTTGCTGGTTACTTCTTCGCTGTTGGTGTTTTTTGTAACCTGTGTGGCTGCATTTGTTTTGGTATATTTGTTAACAGCCGTGTAAAAAGTAGTATCAAACTGCAATTTAAAATCAATGATATCGGTATTTTTTCCTGTGTATATGTAGTTGTAAATCTTGGCTGTGTATGGTGTGCTGTCCGACAACTGTGGCAAGTCAGGATGATCTGTTTTCCAAGTTGGATACTGTAGTATTTTATAAGTCAGCTGTTTGCCATAGGTATTGCGTGTTTTATCGTAGGCCAGGAATGTGGATTTAGTCACTACCTTGAATGCGTTAAACACAGAAGTTTCTGTGCTTTCTTTTTTTTCAGGCTTTTCCAATCCCAGTTGTTTGTTGATTAGCCAATCGCTTTGTGCCAACACTTTGTTAATAATGTCAACGTAGGTAGTACCTTTTGGTATGTTAAAAGTGTTTTTGCTGAGATCAATGCCAGGAGCAACTGCGCCAGTTTTTTTAAAGCCATCGGGGTTGCCTTGGCTCAATGGGGTCAGCTGGTCTGACACTATACTGCTTTTGGCTATTTCTGGATCAAATTCCCATTTAAAAACATCAGCTACTGTGCGTTTGCCATCAGTGACTTCGGCCTGATAAAAATCTGCCAATTCGCCAGCCACTCCTTTGGTAGGCGGTTTGGCATTGGGGTCTCCGTTGAAAAACTCATCAACTGTTCGAGCTGTAATAGACATATTGCGTGGAGTAGTGCGCAGTTCGTCGCTGTGTGCATCACCGGATCCGGTAGGAACAAATCCCAGTTTGTATTCGGTGCCCTTGGTACCAACACTGATTTTGCACTCAATGATTTTTATTGGAAAACGTTTTCTAAATATGTTGGCATACTGTCGACCGATTGGATTGCCGTTGTCATCGTAGCCGGTAAAATTTAATTCTAACATATAGGGCTGTTGCAGGTAATTTTGAAATCCCGACGATGTTTGACTGGCCATCAGCAGGCTGTCAATCAAGGTAACTCCGTAGGGTTCAATGATGGTAAACGTACCTTCAATCATGTTGGTACTTTTGCTTTTTTTATTAAGTCCAATTACTGTTGTAAATTCAACATCTTGAATATAATAATTTAGGCCGGCTGTGCTGGGCAGTCGGCGATCTGGATATAGACCGGAATCTTCGGCGACCACGTAGCTGTTTGGCCCCAACTGATAAGTGACAGCACTTTCAACTTGACTGGCAGTCAATGCATTGTAGTCTGCAACATCCAACCACCATAGGCTCCAAGTGTAGGTATAGCTGGCGTAATTGTGCAGGGGATTGGGTACTACACTAGTGGGAATTGGAGCTTGAACGGCCATGGTTTATAAACCCAATGCTTTTTTGATTGTGGTAGCAGTGGGCACGTAAATGATGTTGGGTGCAAGAAAATTAAAAACAGGATCTTTAAGTACATCTGGATTACGCACCGCAAACACCCACCACAAGTTGCTGTCGCCATACAATTTGTGTGCCAGCAGATCGGGACGTAGGTTAAAAGGTGGGTCAATTTCGTATCTGGCATCGGTGCTGGCAGCAGGAATTGTTTTTCCAACCCATATGTCTAAAAATGGCCCCCACGTGCCGGTACCATTGTAAGGGCTAGTGTTTGAATATTTGGCCATTAAATAAATCCACCATTTTTATTGTTGCTGGCATACTGAGAACCGTGACTTGCACCAAACGCACTGGCTGGGTTGCCAGCACCAGGCGGATTGATCAATGAACCATTGGAGAAATCTTCGAGACTGAAGTTTTGACTCTGTGCGGTACGACTGTAAACAGGTTGCAGAGACACTGAAATAGAACTGGTAGTTGGCAAGCGTGTGCTGTTTAATCTTGCACCGGTCAACTGTGGGTTGAAATTGGGCAAGCCTGGTTCAGGAATGTCCATATAGTCAACTTCAGCCGGCATAGTGTGACTGAAACTGGTGACCACACACGGCACATTGGGCAAATAGTATTGACCATATCCGTTCAAATAAACTATGGGCGGTGGGTTACCTACTAGGTCTGCTGGATCAGATCCAAAAAACATTTTAGTAACGCTGCGGAAGAAATAGATACAGGCCAACAGGTATTGACCTTCGTTGATGTTTTGCACAGTAAAATCGCCCGAGATTGAAATGGCCGACACTTCACTGCTTTCGTAATAGTATTGTGCGTAATTGTTGTGAGTTAATTTTTGCGAAGAATAGTTTGCAGTATGAGTTATCTGCACTTGTGGAGTATACGGAAAAACTACACCAACTCGTTGCGATCCGCCAAATAGCGCATTGGCTATGCCGGTCAAGGCAAAATCGCCACCGCCACCCGATCCATTGACTTCAGTACGCAACGGACTCAGTAAACTGTTGTTGGGATCGTTGTAAAAATAGTTTGCGCCAGCCGGTAAACTGATACGCACTCGCCAGTCCTGATTGGCATTAGGATAGGTAAATCTAGGTGCAGGTGCAGTTGTTTTGGTGCTGTACTTGAACATATCAGCCACGTTTACTGCATTGGATCTTGAACTCAATCCAACAGAACCCAACAGGCTTGAGCTTATGGCCTGCCCGATCTGTTGCCCAAATGAGCCGTCTAAGCTGTTACCGGGTAGTGGTGCGTTAGGTAAAACTGGCATAAGTGTTCCTGTGTTATACAGTATTTATTGATATCAATATGTGGGCATATAAAGATTTTTTTAAAAAAGGTTGACCTTGCGAAGATAATTATGTTAGTATGTGCTAACTTTAAAGGAACTAGAGGTGCGCCATAACTATCTTAACAACAAAGACATTCTAAAAGAAATTCACAAAAGCAAAAATACCTATTGCTACTATACTGCTCCTGCCTACGCAGACTACGATATGATTTTGCCAGCAGTATCAAAAATAAACAAAAAGAACATCTTGCAAGCACGTAAAGATCGTGCTGTGCGTTTGCAAAAGCTGGCGCACGAAGCAGCTACAGCCGACGGCACCAAGCGCAAGATGGACGAATTTGAAATCAAGCTCAAGGACGTGCCTGACACCGATGTGGTATTCCGTGTCATGACATGGGATCATATTCCAGTGGACGATGTCAAAAGCCGCAAAGCCGCTATCAAAGCCTACGAAGAAGAAGAGGGTGCTGTTACTCATTCCGAGTACGACGATGACACCTTGGACATTGCCGGCAATACCAAATATGTCAAAGTTAATTTTCCGCCGTTTGAACACTACACAGTTACCGAAGAGGGCGAACCTGTATTGGTGGGACGTAGTCACTGGCAAGGTGATTTTGTCAAGGGCAACTTCAGCAAAGATCACGGCAAAATGACTCCAAAATTGGCTCATATGTTTATCAAGCTGTGCGAACGCTATGCCACTCGTAGCAACTGGCGTGGTTACACCTACAACGACGAAATGCGTAGTCAAGCATTGTTACAGTTATCACAAATTGGACTACAGTTTGATGAATCTAAAAGTCAAAATCCATTTGCCTATTACACAGCGGCCATTACCAACAGTTTTACACGTGTTCTAAATATTGAAAAACGTAATCAAAACTTACGTGATGACATTTTAGAAATGAACAACTTAACACCAAGCTACACACGTCAAGGTATGAAAATCAGTACCGGCAGCAGTGATGGTGGCTACGACGATTGAACAAATTAGTATTGCATTTACCAAAACAATCAGTTATACTGTGTAACTATGACAAACCTTTTTAAGAAGGCCGCAGTCTTCACAGACATACATTTCGGCTTAAAATCCAATAGTACCTTGCACAACGAAGACTGTTTGGCCTTTGTCAAATGGGCCACAGCCAAAGCCAAAGAGGAAGGATGTGAAACCTGCATCTTTACCGGTGACTGGCACAACAATCGTGCGTCAATCAATATTTTAACTCTGGGCTACAGTCTCAGAGCTTTGGAACATTTGAATGACAATTTTGACTCTGTGTATTTTATTCCCGGCAACCACGATTTATACTATAGAGACAAGCGAGATGTGCAAAGCGTGGAGTGGGCCAAACACCTACCCAACATCAAGATTGTGAATGATTGGTTTACTCAAGGTGATGTTACTATTGCTCCGTGGCTCATTGGTGATGACCACAAGCGTTTAAAAAAATTAACTGGTAAATATATGTTTGGGCACTTTGAATTACCAGGTTATTTGATGAATGCCATGGTTGCCATGCCCGATCACGGTGATGTAGATCCCAAAAACGACCTCAAAGGTTTTGAACACGTTTATTCAGGTCATTTCCACAAGCGTCAAACCAAAGGCAATATTACCTATCTGGGCAACTGTTTTCCACACAACTATGCCGATGCCGGTGATGATGACCGCGGCCTAATGATTCTAGAATGGGACAAGCCACCAGTTTATCACGCCTGGCCTGATCAACCTATGTATCGTGTGTTCCAGTTGAGTGATGTGCTCAAGCACACCGAAGTTATGCTTAGGCCCAATATGCACGTAAGGGTAAATTTAGATATCGATATCAGCTACGAAGAAGCCACATTTATCAAAGAAACTTTTATTGACACTTACAACCTGCGTGAAATTACCTTGATACCGGCCAAAACCACAGATCTAAGCGAATACGAAATACAAGGCAACATAGCATTTGAATCGGTGGATCAGATTGTGTTCGGACAACTGAATTCCATTGAAAGCGAGCAGTACAACAAAAATTTACTGTTGGACATTTACAGAAATCTCTGAGTAATGTATGCATTTGAGGATATCCGCAGACTAGAAATTGAGCCTACAAATCAGTGTCAGGCTCGTTGTCCTCAATGCTTACGCACCCCACCCGATGGTACAGTTAATAAATTCTTACGTGACGAACTATCACTAGATGTAATTCGCAATCAAATTCCCGTCGGCTTCTGGGCGCAATTAACCAATATTAATTTTCAAGGCAGTACCGGCGACTGTATGGCACACAGAGACATTGTGAATATTGTGCGCTATATGAAACTGCATAGTCCGGCCCAAATAACAGTACACACCAATGGCGGACTTGGTTCCGCCGATACCTGGGCAGATTTAGCTAGAGTATTAGACCCCCACGACAAGGTTGTATTTGGCATTGATGGTTTAGCTGATACTAGTCCTTTATATCGCATAGGTGTTGACTTTGATCTTGCTATACGAAATGCCCAAACATTTATTTCTGCGGGTGGACAGGCTGAATGGCAATATATTGTGTTCCAACACAATCAACATCAAATTGAACAGGCAAAGCAATTGAGTCGCGACTTAGGATTTCAAAAATTTTGGCTACGTAGCTCAGGTCGCTTTGAAGGCAAAGGTTATCAAGATGTTTATGATAAAGGTACGGTAACACACAGACTAGAGCCTGCCACAATCAAAGTCAATTCCTACGTAGAAGGCGAATACAAACAGAATATTCAGACCACAGCAATTGACTGTGAAGCTATCGATACCAAATGGATTGGTATATATGCTGATGGTACTGTGTGGCCTTGCTGTCATTTAATGGGATGGCATCGTATTCCCAATTATGGTCTGAGTAATTTAATAAACAAAAAGAAAATCATTGAAGTAGTCGGCGATTACAGCCAAATTGATTTGCACACGCATACCTTAGACACTATTATTCGCAGTGACGTATTTCAAAAGAACTATGAGAAAAGTTTTACAAGCAGTCAACCAATACCAGTGTGTGTAAGCACCTGCAGACGACGATGAACACGCAAGAACTACGAGCCAACTTGGAAAAAGACTATAAGTTATTGGTATTTGCTGACTTTGCAGAAGTTAGCCACTCACCAACGGCTGCTTACAAGTTATTAGAAAGTGTACGCAAGGATGAGTTTGCCGACCGCGAGCGTATTGTATTCTATGGTAATTACCCAGACCCGGAGTTGGTTAATCACGTGGCCAGGGCCAGAGAACTGTTGGACATTGGCGAGTTCTTTTGTATTTGGCAAAATGATATTTCTGATGCCGGCATACCAGGAACAGGATACCAGGTCAACAGTGACACGTTTTGTCCATTGCTGTGGGGTCATTTAGAAGTTAGACACAACGGCGATGTATATCCTTGCTGTGTAAGCAAAGAGTTTATTGGTAACGGCAACGATAATACCTTAACAGAGTTATATCACAGTGATCAAATGAATCGTATACGTACAGAACTATTGTCTGGTGTGCAATCCAAGGGCTGTGAAAAATGTTGGCGTCACGAAGCTGAAGGCTTACAATCAAATCGCCAATGGCACATAGGCAAGAACAGCCGTGATTTTTACAGTACCTGGCACGATGACCTAAAAGTACGCAGCTTGGACTTGAAGCCCGGTAATGTATGCAATTTTAAATGCCGTGTTTGTAACCCAACTAGTAGTAGTTTGGTGGCCGAGGAAGTGAGACAAAGTCAACGACAACGTGGTATTAGTATTCCGGTGGTGGGCGATCGTTGGGCTGGCTACAATGAGTTTATGTGGGGCGAGCTAGATCGACTCATACCCGACGTAGAAAATTTAGATTTCTACGGCGGTGAACCGTTTTTGTTAAAAGAGTTAAAGACATTTTTACATTCGGCTGTGGCCAATGGTCACGCTGATCATATACGTTTGCACTTCAACACCAATGGTAGCGTATATCCCGAGGACTTGATTGATACTCTGCGACAATTTCGCGAAGTTGATGTTTGTTTGAGTATTGACAATGTGGGCATTCAATTTGAATTAGAGCGCGGTGGCACGTGGACAGCAGTTGAACAAAATATTTTACGATTCAAAGAGTTAACTGCCGATCCTGTGTTCAAAGTAAGCATATTCCCCACTGTCAACATACAAAACATTTATTACCTGGATCGTTTGTATGAGTGGGCCGACCAACACAACATAATGGTCACTTTAAACTACTTGGATGATCCCGATTACCTGAGCATAGACTCAATGACTTCTGCGGCACGTGACTTGGTTGTTGATAAATATCAAACTAGTTCAAACGAATCTTTGCGTAATCTAGCTCAAAGAATCAAATCAAGCGCCGGCAGCAACGGACAAAAATTTATAAAAACTGTGGCGTACTATGACCGTATACGCTCACAAGACTTTACCAAGACTCACACAGAAATAGCTCAAGCGATGGGCTACACAGGACTCAACAATGATAACTAGACATTCAATCAATTCCGCAATGGTATTTCAATACCACGACAAAATGGCACACATTAAAACCTACAGTTACGACGACCTGTGTGATCGCATTGATCGTTGGAAAATGTTTTACATTGAACAATACTGTGTACAACCAGGTCAAACCATATTGATTGATTTTAGCGTAATGACCATTGACTATTTTGCCAGCGTGTTTGCTGCTGCCGAATTGGGGTTGGTCTTGATCAATGGAGTGCCTGCAACCTGGCGCATACGAAATAGCAAGGAGAACAACCCTATTCCCACCGGATTAGAGCCAATTGATTACATACTGGATTTTGGTACCAAGTCGGACTGGGATCACCAACTGTATACAGCATTGAGCAAAGATGTTGTGGTCAATGCATATTGGCAAGACTATCAGGTCAAAGATACTGCACAATTGGCCTCAGTAAAAAATGACATACGTTGCACTGACGAATTGGTGCTGACAAAAGACTTGGTCACCGGTGCCGCTGCCACACACAAAAAAATCACAGCCGTGAGTCAACGCATGGCCACAATACTGGGGTACAGCAACACCGACAGTATTTTGCACACTAGAAATTTACACTTGCTGGACTATAATTTCTGTTGGAATTTTTTGCCGGGATTTATGCTGTGTCGTGAACATTTTGTATTCAACGATGTTGACGTGCCTGGCGGTAACGATTACTTGAGTATGTTGAGCGAATTTATCACAGACAATCGAATAAATTTTATTCCTATTGATCACGTGGTACCGGGTTCGTTAACAGGTTTACTCAAAAATATCAGTGCTGTTGATTTTGATCTGACTGTCAATACCACTGCTGCCATCAATAGAGAAGCGGTAAAACTGATGCGTGAAAAAAATATTCGTGCTATTAATCGACTGTTTTGTACCAATCCACGCAATGCCGGTATGTTGATAAAAACTGTTGACAAGGACACACCCGATAGTCGATTACAAATGAATAATTTTGGCGCACCGCGCGATAACTTTTTTCAATTTAAATTAGACAATCACGTGTTGTACTACTCGTGCCCAGACTTGGGGGAGGATTGGCAAACCGACGGCAATCAATTTATTTTCAGCAACAGCGAGTATCATTTTGCTGGATAACAATCTGTTCAATTTGATTTACATACACCATTTATCAATCTATAATGTAGACTAATGTTTAAAATAAAAACTCTAACGGTTCGAAACTTCATGAGTGTGGGCAATACCACACAAGCAGTTGATTTTGATCGACAAGATCTCACTTTGGTCTTGGGCGAAAATTTAGATTTGGGCGGTGATGATTCGGGTGCTCGTAACGGCACAGGCAAAACCACCATTATCAATGCACTCAGTTATGCCTTGTACGGCAATGCTCTTACCAACATCAAAAAAGACAACTTGATCAACAAAACCAATAGTAAAGGAATGATGGTCACTATTGATTTTGAAAAAGACGGCGAAGCATATCGCATCGAGCGCGGACGTAAGCCTGGTGTTATGAAATTCTGGGTAGGTGATCAAGAAAAAGAAATTACCGATGATGCGCAGGGTGATAGTAGAGAAACACAGGCCGAAATAGAACGTATGTTGGGCATGAGTCACGAAATGTTCAAACACATTGTGGCGCTCAACACCTACACCGAACCATTCCTTAGTTTAAAAGCCAATGACCAGCGCACCATCATTGAACAATTATTGGGCATTACACTATTGAGTGAAAAAGCCGACAATCTCAAAGAAGCAAACAAAGCAACCAAGGATGCTATCACACAAGAGGAATTCCGTATCAAAGCCGTGGGCGATGCCAACAAGCGTATTGAAGAACAAATTGAAGCATTGAAGCGCAGACAGACTTTGTGGAATAACAAACACGATGAAGAGATCGATAAGATTCAAACGGCGATCGAAGAACTACAGAGGATCGACATTCAGGCCGAAATTCAGGCACACCAAGCGTTTAAGACGTGGGATCAAACTAGAAAGGATCTCAATGAACTATCGACGGCGATTGGTCGGACAAAGCTGGACCTGGCCCGCGAGGAAAAAACCATTGCCAAGGTATCTGCAGAACTTGTTTCGCTGGAAAATCACACGTGTCATACCTGTGGTCAAGAGTTCCACGACGAAAAGCACCAACAGGTGTTGGGATCGAAGCAGAGAGATTTGGCGACAGCAGAGGAAAATCAGAGAACCTATGCTGCCACTTTGGACGAACTACAGCAGGCTCACACCGGGCTGGGCACTCTGGGTCCACGGCCTGTGACATTTTACGACACCGAAAGCGAAGCTATACAACATCAGGCCACTGTGGACAATTTGATCAAACAGTTGACTGCCAAGGCAGCTGAAAATGATCCGTATACCGAACAAATTGCAGAAATGCAAGCAACTGCTGTGGAAGAAATCAATTTTGATACCATCAACGAGTTGACCAATCTACGAGATCATCAAGAGTTCCTGCTTAAACTGTTGACCAACAAAGATTCATTTATTCGCAAACGTATTATTGATCAGAACCTAAGTTATTTAAATGCCCGCTTGGGACAATACTTGGACCGTATTGGCTTACCACACACAGTCAAGTTCAACAACGATTTGACTGTGAGTATTACAGAGTTGGGACGAGACCTAGACTTTGACAACTTGAGTCGCGGTGAACGCAATCGTTTGATCTTGAGCTTGAGTTGGGCGTTCCGTGACGTTTGGGAAAGTCTATATCAACCTATTAACCTACTGTTCATTGATGAGTTAGTGGATTCGGGTATGGATAGTTCGGGTGTTGAAAATGCGCTGGCCGTCTTAAAAAAGATGAGTCGCGAAGCACACAAGAGTATATGGCTAGTAAGCCACAAAGACGAATTGTCTGGACGTGTAAACAATACGTTACACGTGGTCAAAGAAAATGGATACACAAGTTACAACACCGACATTGACATTGCTTGATCATCATCGTATACATATCGAAGTCAGTAGCAAATGTACTTTGAAATGTCCACGCTGTCCTCGCACGGAGTTACGGCCCGAAGCACTCAACAGAGAAATTAGCCTGCTTGAGTTTCAACGTGCTTTTACTGCGGACCTGTTGAGTGAAATAGATGAAATAACATTCTGTGGTGACATTGGCGATCCCATCTATGCCAAAGACTTTTTAGAAATTGTTAGATATATTAAAACTAGTCGGTTTGATACTCGTTTGGTCATTGTTACCAACGGTAGTTATAAAGATACCAGCTGGTGGATTGAACTAGGCGAACTGTTAAACAATGATGATACTGTAACATTCAGTGTTGACGGGTGGGATCAAGAATCAAACGAGCAATATAGAGTTAACAGCAACTTCGAAAGTATCATACGTGGTGCTAAAGCCTTACGTGCCAATAGTAATTGTATTATGAATTGGTCGGCTATCTACTTTAACTTTAATGAAAAAGAAATGGGCCATATACAAAATCTAGCACAAGAGCTAGGATTTGATACGTTTGACGCTGTACACAGTACTAAATTTGATGGTGCGTACTTAATTAATGGCACTGATCCACTTAAGCCAAGTCCAATGTATATCGCTGCATCAGGTAAGTATCGTGTTTCTAGATTGCCCATTAGTGATCGTGGCGGTAATCGCACACTACTGCGCCGACATCCTACTCGGGCTGCACACCCGTGGGCTCGCTGTATTAACGGTGACAAAGAAATGTTTATCAATGTAGACGGACTGGTATTTCCTTGCCCTTGGTTCAACTCGGGCTATATGTACAACGACTTTGTAGAAAAATATAGAGATCAAATCAACATCAAGACTCGTACTCTTAAAGAAATACTACAGGACCCGCTGTGGGAAGAGCTGTATACCAGATTTGAAGTAGCACCATTAGATATTTGCAAACACAAGTGTAGAGATGCCCAATAAAAATATATTCTGTAACATACCTTGGTATGAGATCCATATCAATCACGACGGCAGTTATGACCTCTGTGGTTGTATGACTGAATTGATTACCGAAACAGATCAAGCCAAGGTTTGGAACATACGCAACTATAGTGTGGACGAATACTGGAACAGCCGCCGACTGCGAGATGAACGCTTGCAAAAAATGTCAGACACACCTAATCCAGCCTGTGCTATCTGCCAACACCAAGACTCAATTGGCAGTCACAGCAAGCGTATCAAGGAAAACCTAAAGAGTGTGCTGTTTAACGATCTCAACTTCAACAAGAGTTTCGATCAAAGTCCGCACAGAACCATATTTGAACACAGCCTGCACAACGACGGTGAGACCACTACACGGCCGGTCAGTTATCATTTGAGTTTGGGCAACGAATGTGACCTAGCCTGCATTATGTGTAGTCCATACAGCAGTTTTAAACTGGCACAAGACTACCGAGCCTTGGGTTGGATACAGGATGCTCGTAGATTAAATTGGACCGATGATCCTGCGATTTGGGATCAGATGTGTGCAACATTGTTGGCCACAGACTTGGTTAATCTGCACATTATCGGCGGTGAACCCACCATTAACAAGCGTTTTCATCAACTGATTGACACCTTGGTTGCTGCAGGGCACACCAACTACAGTTTTAGCTTTACCACCAATGGTATGCACGATTTAACAGAGTTATGGCCCAAGTTGGCGCAATTTAAACGTGCCGAAGTCAGTTTCAGTATCGAAACCATGAGTAAAACCAACGACTACATTCGTTATGGCAGTACGTTTGAAACCTTGATCGACAACATTGCACAGGCACGCAGAGATGCGCCCACAAACGTGGATTTTGTTATACGTACTGTGCCTACATTTTTGACTATCACAGAATATGTGGATGTCATTGAATGGTGTGCGGCACAAGGGCTAGTAGTTGACAGTTATTTTGCCACAGATCCAGTCTGGCAACAGATCAAAATCTTGCCCAAATCGATCAAACAAATGTTGCAAAAAGATTTTGAGCAGTTGCTGACAAAACTGAATCGACTAAAACAGGACAGGCCAGCTGGCATGACCAATTGGCGTAATCCAGCTTATGCACTAGAAAACTGTATCAAAGAAACAGAAAGCAGTATTGCTAGCTTGCAACACACAGAAGATTATGTGGACCTGAGACGCGAAGCGGCACGTAGATTGCGCGAATTAGACACCCGACGTGGCACTGACGTGACTGCTCAATTTCCCATACTAAAAGATTTTTTAATAGAATATGGCTACTAATTTAAAGTTTAGCATAACTGTAGATCCTGTGGGCTATGCGGACCGCTGGCCAGAGTTTTATATCAAAATTGATGACCACCTTCAGGATCGGGGTGTGTTGCGAGACACAGCCACTTACAACTTTGACGTCTCGCTCCAAGACGGTAACCACACTATTGCAGTTGGGTTTACCAACAAGCTGGATGATGATACTCGGGTTGAGAACAATCAAATTGTGGCCGACAAAGCAGTCGTAGTCAAAACTGTCAACATTGAAGGGTACGAGTTGGCTGATTTCATCTATCGTGGACGTTATTTCCTTATAGGTAGAGAAACAATGTCCAGCAATTACCTCAGTTGGAATGGTGAATGGCGTTTGGATATTACCACTCCAATTTTTACTTGGATACACGAAACACAGCAGTTGGGCTGGATTTACGGGAAAAAATTATGACATTCTTGTTACGATGATAACTAAGCATGAATGACCTGGCTTTTCGAGAACTCCCTTGTAGAAACTCTACCCGAAGACTGTGTTGGTTTTGTTTATTTGATTACAAATAAGCTGACCGGCAGGATGTATGTTGGAAAAAAATTGGCCAAGTTTAGCAAGACCACTTACCGAATGGTCAAACTAAAAAATGGCAAAAAGAAACGTAAAAAAATCAAGGGAAAAATAGATTCAGACTGGCAAACATATTATGGCTCGAATACGGAATTAAACAAGGATGTGGCTGAACTGGGCGAAGAAAATTTTACAAGAGAAATACTGTATTATTGTCGAAGCAAAGCTGAATGCAGCTACATCGAAGCAAGGGAACAATTTTCACGCAAAGTGTTAGAAACAACAAATTATTATAACGGACACATACAGGTTCGTGTACACGGCTCACACATTATCAACAAGATATAATCTTCAGACAACAAGTCTAAATGCATTAAAACCCAATATTATACAGTAATGGCTCGCACAGGCTAAACACGTGTGCCTACGACAACTCGATGACAAGAGGGACGGAAATCTTGCCGCTGTAGCAAGTGCTCAATCACTATCCTTAACAGGACGAAGATCGCTAATTGCCGCGGTTTGATTGTTTGAAGATTATATAAGGCTAAAAAGACGTGCTAGTGATAGCACACGTTGGTATTGAATGTTAGCGTATTTGATATTGACCGCCGTTGTAAAAGACGCATCTCGAGGTACCGGACAACCGCCTCTGTAATGGTGTAACGCTAAGTGACTGTGCTACTCGGATAATGCTACAGATCTATACTTTGCCCTGAGCGGGCAAAGTGTGACCAATTAATCTGGATAATACTGAAAAACATCAAAGAAGAAAAACATTTCTGAACGAAGTGAAAGAAATAGATTAGCGTAGCTAATCTTAAAAGAATGGTAACCCCGATTCTTTAGTAACTTTCATATTTTCTTTGACTATTTGAGCAATGATTTCTCGTTCTTCAGGACTCAACGCCATGGCATCTTCATATGTGAGCCCACCTCTCATATGCCAACTCAATCTCAGTGCTTCTTCTTTTATGGCTCTTGTATCTTTTTCGTAACGATCAATTAGATCAACCACTTCCTGGTGCGATAAAGTCAAGAGCCTTACGCGAAAAAAGTTGAGTAGTCAAACTCTAGAGGTGTTTCGTATTCGTTTTTACAGCCGGTGCAACTCAATTTGGTTAAGGGCAATGCACCTTCTTTGGCCATTTCTGACAAACGAGTTTCTAACAATTTGGTAACACGTCCGTCGGCATTGGCATAAAATTCTTTGATATGCTCGCGGTCGCTCACTCGTGTACCGTCGCTGAGTTCGATATAGTCGGTGCTGTTGACCAATAACTCATTGGCTAATGCTAGCAGTTTTTTCATACTGGCTGCCAATTTGGCATTACGCACATCTTCGTCTTCGTTGGTACTGTTGATGGTTTGTAGAATACGCTGTTCTTCGTACTGTACCAAATTACTGGCAGTAACACTGAAGTAAATCTGTGGTTTGGTGTAAATTTTAAGATCTTCAAATTCAACCGGTTGACTATAATCGGGGCTTTTGACTTTTGAGATCAGGCCTGACAGATCAACGTTGTATTCGTGATTTTCGCCGCAACTGGGGCATTTGGTTGAAATGGTCATGGCATTGCCGTAGCTGGCCATACGGATAGCTATTAACACAGTATCAACGTCAATACTGGGCATTTTCCAAGCATCAACAATGCTGGGGCAACAGCTCTGGATCACACTGACAACGCCGGCGCCGTTTAGTAGTGCATCTGGTGTCTTAAGGGTGATTTCGTCGCCGGCAGTCATTGGGTACACTGGTATTTCTCCAGTAACTGGTAAATCTAAACTGTTTTCTGCCCAGAATTTACCGTCGCTTGGCAATCTGATGTGCATAACAGGTTTTCTAAAGTGCTTTGACAACGGATTGTTAGGTTTTGTATCCATATTTTAATTCCCATAAATAATTGATATAACTATATTTATAGGTAAAAATACCCTGGTGTTTAAAAGATGAATGATAATATTGATTACGACCGGCTAGCAGCAGCTATTAGCAAAGCCTTGTCTGGCGGTGGCAGTGGTACCGGTGGTGCAACTGCTTCAACCGCTGCAATGAACCCAGCTGACTTACAAAAGTTTTTTAAACAACTCAAAGACAATACCAATACCTGGGGCAGCGTAACCAAGTCTCTGGTTACCGGTCAAAAGAAATTTCAAGATTTAAGCTACCAAATTGAGTCGCTTGATAAAAAGATTGAAGAAATTGAGGATTCTTTTGACGATCTAGATGATGCAGCCAAAGATCAGGCACACGCATTAAAAGAACAACTAACACAACAACGTGAAGCCACAGCCACAGTACAGCGCGAAAATGTCGCACGTACAGCCACCGTTGAAGGTTTGACCAATTTTACCAAGTCTGTAGTAAGTGCGGCTGCCAGAACAGCTGGCAATTTTGCCAAAGGTTTACAAGACGGATCTAGTGCATTTAGTCTAGCTGGTGGTTTGATGGAAGGCGCCATTGATGGTGCCAAAGGCGGAATTGATGCTCTAGGCAACACAGTGGGTGCTGTTGGCACAGCATTTTCTGCAGTTCCTGGCCCAGTTGGTATGGTTGCCAAAGTGGCTGCCGTTGCAGGTCCTGCTATTGCCGGGTTGGGCGATGCGGCTGCTGCAGTATCCAAATTCTATGTAAACTACATGGTCAAAGAAGCCGAACAAACAGTTGCGGCTTTCAACAAAATATCTGCGTCTGGTGGTTTGTTTGCTGATGGTATGACCGGTATGCGACAGTCGGCTGGACAAGCTGGACTAACAGTCAAACAGTTTAGCGAGGTCATGTCGCAAAATGCTGAAAAGTTGGCAGCCAGTGGACTGGGTGTAACCGAAGGCGCTAAACAAATGGGTCGTGTTGGCAAGGTCATGAAAGACACTGGCATCACAGATCAACTGTTAAAACTGGGTTACGGGTTTGAAGAACAGGCCAGCCTGACAGCAGATGTAATTGCACAGATGCGCCAGAGTGCTGGTGGCAAAGTCGGTGACAAGGCAGTCGCAGAAGAAACTCAAAAATACGCAGAAAATTTAAGAATAATTGCTGCCATTACTGGCGAAGACGCCAAAAAGAAAGTGGCTCAAGTACAACAGGAAAATGCAGTACTGGCTTTCCAAATTGAAATGGCCAAGAAAACTCCTGAGCAACGTGCTGCTATCAATGCCGCAATGGCAACAGCCACAGAGCAAGAACGCAAGAATCTTAGAGATCGTGTGGCGTTTGGCGAAGTTATCAACAAAGAAGGTGCCATATACGAAGCCACAGTAGCCGGCGCAAAAGAAAAAGGCGAAGAACAAAAACGATTGTTGGACAACAACAATCTAACAACAAAAACCAATGCTGACTTGAATGCAAAATACGGCGATCAAATCAAGAAAAGTGTGTTGGCACAGAAAGATTTTGCTGTGGCTGGTATGGCCGCAGGCGGCACAATCGCCAATGTAAACAAAGCTCAACTTGACGTATTAAATCAATCAAATACCTATACCAAAGACGCTGTTGAAACTGGCAAAGACCTAGTAAATCAACAGCAGGCGTCCACTGACGACTTGACTACAAGCACCATTGATGCCTCCAAAGCAGCTCAGCAATTGGCGTTGGATATACAAGAAATGGTGCTGCCTCAATTGAGCAAGTTCAGCGAAGTTACTGCTCAGATTTTAAAAACCATGAGCAAGTATGTTAAAGAATTCAATGACGTGACCAACAAGCAAGATGAAGCCAACTGGAAAGTAATGGACTTTTGGGAAAAAATGGAATCGGGACTTGCACGAGTAGTTGAATGGGTGGGCACTATACTTGACAAATTGACCATGGGTGCATTTGGCAGTATCTTGAAGGGAATTTTTGGACAAGATATTGAAGACATCAAAGAAGAGCGTGTCAAAAAAGAAACAGAATATCTCAAAGAGCACGGCAGAGAAACAGGTCCAGCCGCTGAAGAAAAAACAAAAGCTGCTCAAACACCTTTCGTTGGCAAGAGCAACGAGTACTATGCCAAGATGCAAGCTTCTATCACCGAAGCCGCCAAAAAGGCCGGTGTAGCCAACCCCGAAGTGATAGGCAAACTGGGAGCGTCTCAAACCAGCTTGGAAACTGGCTACGGCAAACACATGGCCGGCAACAATGCGTTTGGTATCAAAGCCGATGCCAGCTGGACTGGTCCTGTAGCTGAAGTAATGACCAAGGAGTTTGTCAAAGGTGTAGGCATGGTCAATGTTATGCAAAAATTCCGTGCATACGACAAAGTAGAAGATTCAGCCAAAGACTATGTGGAGTTCCTGCAAAAAAATGGTCGTTACAAAGGAGTGTTGGCAGCCACAAACATCGACGATGCTATCAAAGCACAAGCCGCCACTGGTTATGCTACAGATCCCGACTACGGTTCAAAATTGTCTAGCATTACTAATACCTATGCTAACCAAGGTAATCACGGTGGTGCTGCTACCGGTGCATTTGTCAAAGCCACCCCGGGTGGAACCAGTATGAAATTGGCCGAAGGCGGACGTGATGAATTGGTTACTCCGTTGATCAATGGTCGTTTGCCGGGAATGGATGAATTGATTGACGCTGTAAATCGTTTGGTACGAGTTTCGGAAGCACAGCACTCAACTTCGGAAAAGATCTTGTACGCAACAGCATAACGTACGGTAAATATAGCATAAACAGAGAATACACATATGGCCGGTTGGAAAAAATACTTTAAAACCAGTAACTTACCCAGTAATATCAGTCCTTTAGGTGGTGGTCGTCTGCCAGATGCTGGCTATCGCAACTATCAAAGTCAATTGCCGGAAGTTTACACCGGGCAACCAAATCGTGTTGAACGTTACAATCAGTACGAACAAATGGATATGGATTCCGAAGTCAATGCAGCTTTGGACATTCTAGCTGAATTCTGTACTCAAAAGAATTTAGAAAATAACACAGCATTTACAATCAAATACAAAGAACAACCCAGCGACAACGAAGTCAACATCATCAAAGAGCAACTGCAACAATGGGTAGCACTTAACGAGTTCAACAGACGCATATTCAAAATTGTTCGCAACGTGTTCAAGTACGGCGATCAAGTGTTTATTCGAGACCCAGAAAACTTTAAACTGTACTGGACCGAAATGTCCAAAGTTACTAAAGTTATTGTCAACGAAGGCGAAGGCAAAAAGCCCGAGCAGTACTTGATCAAAGATATCAACCCTAACTTTCAAAACCTAACAGTTACCGCAGTGGCCACAACAGATACCTATACGAATCACCCACAGGTGGGTGGCCCATCAGGCGCTTATGTACAACCACAAAGCCCATTTGGTGGTGGCTCACGTTTTAGTCACGCTAAAAACGAAGCTGCTATCAATGCTGAACACGTGATGCACATCAGCTTGACTGAAGGCCTGGATGTGTATTGGCCATTTGGTAACTCGGTGTTGGAAAACATTTTTAAAGTGTTTAAGCAGAAAGAACTCTTAGAAGACAGTATCATTATCTATCGTGTGCAACGTGCTCCAGAGCGTCGTGTGTTCAAAATTGACGTGGGTAATATGCCAAGTCATATGGCCATGGCATTTGTTGAACGTATCAAAAACGAAATTCACCAACGCCGTATTCCCACACAAACTGGTAACGGTGGAGCCACAATGATGGATGCCACTTACAATCCCTTGAGTACAAACGAAGATTATTTTTTCCCACAAACAGCCGATAGCCGTGGATCCAGCGTGGACGTATTGCCGGGCGGTAGCAACCTGGGCGAAATCACCGACTTGCGATTCTTTACTAATAAATTATTCCGCGGTTTGCGTATTCCAAGCAGCTACTTACCAACCACTGCCGAGGATGGTAGTCAAGCATACACAGATGGTCGCGTGGGTACAGCACTCATTCAGGAATGGCGATTTAACCAATATTGCCAACGCTTGCAAGCCATGGTTGCCGACAAGTTGGATTCGGAATTCAAACTGTTTATGCGTTGGAGAGGTTTCAACATTGATGGATCGTTGTTTGATTTGTCGTTCAACGAACCACAAAACTTTGCACAGTATCGTCAAGCCGACATTGACTCAGCTCGTATTGCTACATTTACACAGCTGGAACCATTGCCTTATTTTAGCAAACGTTGGTTAATGAAACGTTATCTAGGTATGACCGAACAAGAAATCAGTGAAAATGAACAGGCCTGGGCCGAAGAACGTGGCGACACAGATTTGGCACAGCCAGATGCACCTGGATTGCGTAGTGTAGGCATTAGCCCCGGTGGTGTAAGTGCTGATTTAGAAGGTCTAGGTCCTGACACAGCAGGTGGCCCAACACCAGCTGGAGCCGGTCCTACAGGCGGAGCAATACCAGCTGCCGGCGGCGCACCTGGTGGTCCAGCCGGTTCAGCTAGCCCAATTTAATCAAAAAGGGTTAAATACTCATATGAATATTATGGAATTGTTTGACCCAGCACCAGAGGGCTATTACGACGAAAAGAGCGATCAAAGTACTCTTAAAATGTCAGATAGCCGTAAAACCCGACTGACATTGGCACACCTAAATCGGCTGAGAAAAAGTCACGACGTTCGTAAATTGGAACACGAAAAGAAGTTGGAAGCAGTAGCCAAACAATATCAACCTGCACCCGAAGCCGGTGCTCTTGCTGGATTATAAGCAGTTTTCTGTAATAAATCTGTAAAACACCTCAAAATATACCCATTTAACCCCAGAAATATACGTACTTTAGTAAATAACTAACAAAGCTATATTTTTAAGGGGTTTCTTATGAACAAGTTTGAAAAGTTAATTGAATACATCATTAATGATGAAGATCAAAAAGCACGTGAATTATTTCACGACATCGTAGTAGAAAAATCACGCGACATATATGAATCTATCATGGACGAAGAGTCTATGGAAGAAAACTTTGACCACCCAGCAGTTGCAGGTGATCAGGTTGAAGATATGGTCAAAGAAGTTGGAACCGAAGAAGCAATGGGTGAAGACGACGAAGAAGGCGCTGAGTTAGAGTTAGGCGGCGACGAAGAAGAATTCGGCGACGAAGAAGATCACGACGAAATCGAAGGCAATCCAGCTGAAGAAGAAATCGAAGACAAAGTAATGAACATTGATGCCAAGTTAGACGAGCTATTAGCCAAGTTTGACGAAATCATGGGCGACGAAGGTCACGGCGAAGAGCCAGCTATGCACAACGAACCAGAAATGGGCGCTGAGCACGGTGAAGAACCAGAAATGGCTGAAGAAATGTACGAAGAAGAAGTTGAAGAAGAGGAAGAAAAAGAAGAAGAGTCTAAAGAAGCAAAAAAGACTGAAGAATCTAAATCTAACCGTATCAAATCAACTTCTGAACTAATGCGTGAATATGTTGACCAAATTGGCGATATCTACGGCGGTCAAGGCGACGCAGCCGAAGGTACAGCAGTTGGCGCAGCTGGCAAAAAAACTTCAATCAATACCAAAGATCCAGTAGGTCCAGGTGCTGATTTTGGTGGTACACCAGTTAGAACAAAAGGCGCAGACAGCAATCAAGACGGTACTAGCCCAACAAAGGCAAGTAACGAATATACCAAAGGCGAAGGTACTATCAAGTCTGGTAACGTAAACGTTCCAGGTGGCAAAGCAGCTCAGAAACCAACAGGTAAAGAGTACAGCAAGTCACACGACGCTGAAGGTAAAACAGTAGGTAACAACGGTTCCGTTCCAATTAACAAGAAGAGCGAAATCGGTGGAAAAGTACGTTAATCGTATTAGATAGGAAACAAAATGGCTTTGTATCTTAAAGAGAATTTGACTTTTGACCGTGCAGGGATCGTTGTTGAACACAGCGAATCCGCTGACGGCAAGAGTAAGGATCTCTATATGAAAGGGATATTCATCGAAGGTGGCGTTAAGAATGCCAACGAACGTGTATATCCTGTTCACGAAATTCAAAAAGCCGTGTCAACTATTAATGAACAAATCAAAGGTGGTTATAGTGTACTCGGCGAAGTAGACCACCCAGATGATCTAAAGATTAACTTGGACCGTGTTAGCCATATGATCACAGAAATGTGGATGGATGGCCCTGCAGGTTACGGAAAATTAAAAGTGTTGCCAACTCCGATGGGTAAACTGGTAGAAGCCATGATCACATCAGGCGTAAAACTAGGTGTATCATCACGTGGATCTGGTAATGTTAACGAAGGAAGTGGACACGTTAGTGATTTTGAAATCATTACCGTTGACATCGTAGCACAGCCTAGCGCACCTCACGCTTATCCAAAAGTCATTTATGAAGGCTTGATGAATATGCGAGGTGGTATGCAGGTATTTGAAACGGCACGTGAAGCCGCTCAAGATCAAAAAGTACAGAAGTACCTGAAGCAAGGCATTGAAGCCTTAATCAAAGATTTAAAACTATAGGAGAAATATCCAATGTTAGATGCTATCAAACCATTGTTGGATAACGGAATTATTAACGAGGAAACTCGTACTGCAATTTCCGAAGCTTGGGAAGCTCGTATTACCGAAGCCAAAGAACAAGTACGTGCTGAACTACGTGAAGAATTCGCACAACGTTATTCACATGATAAAGCTGTAATGGTTGAAGCTCTAGACAAAATGGTTACAGAGTCTCTCACTGCAGAACTACAAGAATTTGCAGACGAAAAAAAACAATTAGCAGAAGACCGTGTTGCATTTAAACGCACAATGGTTGAAAGCGCCAGCAAGTTTGATAATTTCATGGTAGCAAAACTATCAGAAGAAATTAAAGAACTACGTGCAGATCGTAAGACATACGAAGCAGCTATTGCCAAGTTAGAAAACTTTACAATCCGTGCGCTAGCAGAAGAAATCAAAGAGTTTGAAGCAGACAAGCGTGCCGTGGTGGAAACCAAGGTTCGTTTAGTTGCTGAAGGTAAAGCTAAACTAGCTGAACTACAAGCTAAATTTGTAAAACAATCTGCCGAGGCTGTTAAAGAGGCTGTTACCAGTTCGTTAGAGTCAGAATTGACTCAACTAAAAGAAGATATCCAAATTGCTCGTGAGAATATGTTTGGTCGTCGTCTATTTGAAGCATTCGCCAGCGAGTTTGCCGGTACTCATTTAAATGAGAACAAGCAGATCCGTGAGTTACAAGGTACTGTAAGTACTTTGGCTCAGAAATTGTCTGAAGCAGTATCAGCAATTGAAGACAAGAAAGCTCTAGTTGAATCAAAAGAAACAGAAATCAAGATTATCAAAGAGTCAGCAGAACGCAAAGAAAAACTTGCAGAAATGTTGAAGCCTTTGAACAAAGAGAAGTCAGCAATCATGCGTGACTTGCTCGAGAGTGTACAGACTGATCGTCTTCAGACTGCATACGAAAAGTATCTACCAGCTGTATTGAACAATTCCGCTGTTAAAGTTGTTGCTGAAAAGCAATCAGTTTTGACAGAGAGTCGTGCAGTAGTAACTGGTGATAAAACTGCTAAAACTGCCGTTGAAGGCCGAACAACAGAAGTGCAAACCAATGTTGTTGAACTAAAACGTTTAGCAGGGCTTAATTAAACCCTAAAAGGAAAGAGGAATTAAAATGACACAACAATTATTAGAAAGCCGTTGGGGCGAAACCAAAGAAGCCCTGTTAGAAGGCCTACAAGGTTCACGTCGTACAACAATGGGTGTGATCTTAGAAAACACTCGTAAAATGTTAGCTGAGAACGCAACAGCTGGCTCAACACAAGCAGGTAACGTAGCTACACTAAACCGTGTAATTCTACCAGTTATCCGTCGTGTAATGCCAACAGTTATCGCTAACGAAATCGTTGGTGTACAACCAATGACAGGTCCAGTTGCTCAAATCCACACATTGCGTGTTCGTTATGCTGATAGCGTTAGTGCTACAACATCAACAGACGGCGCAAACGCTGGCGATGAGGCATTGAGCCCATTCAAGATTGCAACAGCATACTCTGGTAACTCTGCAACTTCACAAGCTACTTCTACAGCAGCTCTTGAAGGCGTAGCAGGTAACCGTATCAACGTTCAAATCTTGAAACAAGTTGTAGAAGCTAAAACACGTAAGTTATCAGCTCGTTGGACATTCGAAGCTGCGCAAGATGCACAATCTATGCACGGTTTGGATGTTGAAGCTGAAATCATGGCTGCTTTGGCACAAGAGATCACAGTTGAGATCGACCAAGAAATTTTGGCTTCTTTACGTGCTCTAGCTGCAACTGATTACACATTTGACCAAGCTGCAGTATCTGGTACAGCTACATTCGTTGGTGATGAACACGCTGCTTTAGCTGTTCTAGTCAATCGTACAGCTAACTTGATCGCTCAGCGTACACGTCGTGGTGCTGGTAACTGGGCAGTTGTTTCCCCAGCTGCGTTAACAGTACTACAAAGTGCTACAACATCTGCATTCGCTCGTACAACAGAAGGCACATTCGAAGCTCCTACAAACACCAAGTTTGTTGGTACATTGAACGGCGCAATGAAGATTTATGTTGACGGTTATGCAAACGACAGCCAAGCTGTATTAGTTGGTTATAAGGGTTCAAGCGAGGCTGATGCAGCTGCGTTCTATTGCCCATATATCCCATTGATGAGCTCTGGTGTTGTACTAGATCCAAGTACATTCGAACCAGTAGTTAGCTTCATGACACGTTATGGTTATGTTGAGTTAACAAACACAGCGTCATCTCTAGGTAACGCTGGTGACTACGTTGGTGAGATTGCAGTTGCGAACTTATCATTCCAGTAATCCAAAAATTACTACCCAGGGATGGGAAGGAAACAAAAAGCCCCGCAAGGGGCTTTTTTGTTGACCGCATAAATAATAGTGTTCACTCACAAGAGTAACTTTCGGAGCACCACTTCGGATAGCCTAGAACGCTAACGCCCTTGGGGCAAAGGAGAAATAAAATGGCAAACAAACTAAAAATCGCAAAAACTCATTCGGTTACCAGTCAGCTGGTTGACTCATACACCAGTCCAACTTTAATCAGCGGTAATCACGTTGGTTCTGTTGGTGGTATTCGCAGTCAAATTGGACCACAGATTGCACCGCAAGTTAAAATTAACGGTTCTGCAACAACCGGTAGCATTTTGCGTCAAAAAGGTGCACACAAGTTTTTAGCTACAGATGGTACAGATACTGCTATCTGCAAGCTGGTAAATTTGGCAACACCAACAGTGGCAAACACAATGAGCATTGGTATTATTCTAGCCAACACTACACAGTTACAAGCTAGCCGTATTACCAACCGTTGGGTATATGACTTTGCTGGTAACAAGTATCGTTATTGGACCAAAGCTGCTACAACAAACAATCCATATGCTGTTGATGCAGCCGCCGGCACAGTGGGTTTTGTTCAAGTATTAGACGCTAACTAATTTTATTTGTTAGACTCAACAAAAACGGGCTTCGGCCCGTTTTTTTATTAAAAGTTATATTTTATGATTGCATAAATACTACTAAATTAAGGTTTCTAGGATGGCAACAGTTAAAAAAATTCTTGGCGATTATACCATACAAAGTGTTGGTACACAAAGCAACGTCAATATTAACACAAACACACTAACAGTCAACGGAAATATGATTGTTAATGGTACAACAACGACCATTGAAAGTACCAATACTGTTATCTATGACAACCAAATAGAACTAAATGCCAATCTGAGTCCCACTGCGCCACCGTTGCCAATTCAATCTGGCATAATAGTAAATCGCGGAACCGGCGCTCTAGCACAACTGATATGGGACGAAACAACTAAATCTTGGTTGATCAATACACCAGGCAACCCATCATCTTCATTGAGTGCCGTTGCCATTACCAGCAGCAGTGGTGGATTACAAATCACCGGCAATCTAGATTTAAAACAATACACACTATATACCAGCACACAATCACAGTTGACAATAGATTCAAACGTGTCAATAAAAAATTCCAATGTGGCTCCTGGCGCTACAGCTGGTTACAACACAATTTACACAACTACACCACCTGCTAGCAGTCCTAGAGACTCGGGTGTATTTGTCACAAACACAACAAAACAAGGTGCTCAGCTGTCAACTAAAAATCAAGCACTTCTTTATTCGTTGATTTTCTTCTAAGGATTTATAAATGGCTATCACAAATACAAAATTACCAAATGGACCATTTGCAAATGTTGCCTATGCTCCTGCAAGTCAGACTCGAGTGGTCACAACAATGTATCTTTGCAACAATAGCAATGTCACTGTTGCGGCAAATGTTTACTTGGTACCTGCACAGGCCAACGTGGCTGACCCGCTTGGTAGTTTGGTTTATACCAACATTCAACTTACACCATACGAAACTTATGTGATTGATGGCGAACGCATTGTGTTAGAAAATGGTGATAGTATTTTTGCAAACATAAGCACAGGAACTTCTGGTGCAGTTATAATGACAGTTAGCTCTGTTGGAGCCTAATAGATGGGACGATATCTTAAAAATACTCAGCTGAAAGGCGGGAGTCATTCTATTCAACTACCGATGGGTACCAACAGTATTGGTCCCGACAGTCCGGTCAACGGCCAAATCAGATTCAATCAAACAACCAATAAAATTGAATTTTACTACAACAATCAATGGAATCAAGTGGCCAAAATTGGCACAGTACAAGTGGTAGTTGATCAACTGGTCACAGCCGATGGCGTAAATCAATATCCAATGTCACAGAGTTATATAGCTGGACAAGAAAGCAGCGTATTGGTATTTGTTGGCGGAGTCCAACAGATCCCCAATGTGAACTACACTTTTTCTGCCAACGTAGCATCAAATCAATTGTATCTCCAACCCAGCACATCTGGAGATGCCAATCAACCTATTATTGTAATACACAACCTTAATAGCACCAAAACGATCGGGGATTAACCAATGGCAATTGGTAAAGTATCGGGGGTAATGCTACAAAACAACTTGGCTCGCCAAGGTAGCAATCTTGCGTTCGACGGAAACCTAATATACCTTGATGTTACCAATCGAAGAATTGGTGTTAACACAGTAAACCCAACCAAAGATTTTCAAGTTGCTGGTGCAACACAGTTAGGCAACGTTATCATCAACGGCGACTCAATCGCTCACATCAACCCTTCCAGTCAAGTGTTGTTGGGCAACGTCAGTCAAATTCATATTGCCGGCGGCAGCGCCAACAATTTGTTATACACAGATGGTGCTGGTAACTTGGCATTTACCAGTTTACAGACTCTACTGTCACTTAACAATGTAACAACAAACAATATTCCATATCGACCTGTGCCGGTTACCGCCAACATTGGTCAAAACTCTGTCACTTACAGCACCAATGCATTGACCACAGGTCAAAGTACCAGCCAAGCCATCAGCATCTTGGACAGCATACTGGGCAACATCACCAACATCAGCGGCAATGTTATTACCACTGGCAATTTGTTTCTAACAGGTGGAGCACAAAATTATGTATTGTCCACTGACGGAGCCGGCAACACCTTTTGGTCAGACATTTCAAATGTGGTCAACACTGGTGGATTCAGTGGTACCGGCTTGGTGTTGGGTGCAAACACCACAGGCAGTTTTTCTTCGGCCATTACGCTAACTTCCACTACCAGTATAACCAACAGCATAGCGTTGTTGAATCAATTGCTAGGCAACATTACCAACAGTACTGGATCGGCTATTCACACGTCTGGTAACGTGAATGCCAGCGGAGTAGTTGCCAATAATTTTTATGGCAATCTTGTTGGATCTGTTTTAACTGCCAATCAACCGTATATCACTGGCCTGGGCAATCTGGGCAATCTTACAGTTAATAATTCCATAACATCTACCACAGTAACAGCTCAAAACTATTACGGCAACCTAACTGGTAACAGTACCGGCACACTGACTGGCAATGTGATTGGTAACATAACTGGCACCAATGGTACATTCTCCAGCAATGTAACAGCTGGAAATGTTTATACCACCAATGGCACATTCAGTGGCAACGTGTACGGTAACATCGGCACAGCATCGCAACCTTATATTACCGCGGTTGGTACATTGTCTAATTTGGCAGTGACCGGTGGGGTACAGGCCAGCTCAGTTACTGCCGGCGCAGCCTATATTAACGGACCACTAACAGCCAACTCAGCCAGCATTGCTGGTAATTTGTCAATTGGTAACAATCTTACCATTGGCGGAACAACTACTTTGGCAACCTTGTTGGTTAACACAGTTGAACTGGATCAAGGTAACCTGACAGCGGCCGCCACTTTCAGTACATTCTACGGCAACACATACGGTACCGTGGCCAGCTATACCGGTAACGTAACTACTGGTAACTTGATAACCGGCAACATTGCCAGCAATACTGTGCGCGGCAACGTGATAGGACGTTTAACCGGTAACGTTACTGGTAACGTGAGTGGCACTTACGGCGTATTTTCAAACAGCATATCAACTGGAGATGGCACATTCTCGGGCAACATTTACGGCAACATCAACACTCCTGCTCAACCTTACATTACCAGCTTGGGTACACTGACCAATCTTGCTGTAATTGGCAATATTACGGCCAACAACATTGCGGCCAACTCAACATTATACGGAAATTTTGCCGGCACGTTATTGACACCAAGTCAGCCCAATATTACTACGGTGGGTAATCTTGGCAATTTGACAGTCAACACCAGCATAACAGCCACCACTGTAACAGCTCAAACCTATTATGGCAACATTGTTGGCAACGCAACAGGTACATTATTGACACCAAGTCAGCCCAACATTACCACGGTGGGCAATCTTGGTAACCTAACTGTTAATACTACAATCACCGCCGGTGGTAACATTACCACAGCGGCCAATGTCAATGCTACTACATTCTTTGGAAACATTTACACAGACCGCATCAATTCTCTTTACACAACAGTAACAGAGTTTGATTCGGTTGGTGCATTGGGCCTGCCAAACGGCAACAGCGTACAGCGTCCTTCCTTAACCAAGGGCGGGTATTTGCGTTACAACACAGATATACCGTCAATTGAATACTACGATGGCGCGGCCTGGGTAGCAGTTACCAACTCAGTTAGAAGTCAAATTATAACTCCTGACGGCGTCAGTCAACAATTTGGCCTAAATCAAGTGACCACATCAGCCGGTTGTATTGTCAGTATCAACGGTACTGTGCAACAGCCTGGTATTGCATATAATGTAAACGAAAATCAAATTACCTTTACAGAAGTTCCGCAAGTGACTGATATTGTTGACGTTCGTTTCTTGGGCGCAACGGTAAACATCAATACCAGTCTTGCAGATAACTTGAACATTGCTGGCAACCTAACAGTGGTTGGAACAACATCTGCTCATACTGTGTCAACTGGAGCCTTCAGCATCACAGAAAACAACAATCAAGTTGTGGTCAGTTGCAATGGTGTTAAGGTATTTGCCATTGACAGCACAGGCAATGTAATGATTGCCGGCAATATCACCTACGGTCCAATTGTTTAAAAACCAAGCGTATCTAGAATATTTTTTTACAACCAGGTAAATACTAAAGTAATACAGCAGTTCGTTTCTCTACCACCTTCTCTTATATTCCCCGGCTAGCCTAAAATCCAAAAACCCATTTTTAAAAGGGTGTAGCCCGGAATTCCTACGGCCGCGATAAATAACATTATAACCTATAAATTATAAAGGATTTAACTATGAGCGCCGGTAATATTACAAGAATTAAAAATAATCAGATCACTGATTCTACCATCACAGCACAGAAAATTGCATCTGGCACACTGACAGGTGCATTGTTTAGCCCCTCATTAACACTTTCTTCTGATGTTACTATCACTGGTAATTTGAGTGTTAGCGGCAACTCAAGTACAATTAACTCAGTTAATACATTTATCAATGACCCTACTGTTGTTTTCAACAACGGATACACTGGCAGCTTGGCCGGTTATGACATTGGTATGTTTATCAATCGTAACTTGTCATCCTTGGCTGGTTACGGTGCGGTTAATACTGCATTCGTTTGGGACGAAAACGCTGGTGCGTTTATTGCAGTAGCAACAACAACCAGCACAGGCGGTGGTAGCAGCAAAGTTACCAGCGTTACTAACTCAGGTTTTGCCAACGTCAAAGTCGGTAATGCCACAATGGTCAGTGCAAGTATTACCAACAATTTATCGGCTGGTGGTATTACTGCAACTCCAATTTCAGGTAGCACAGGTTCCTTTACAACATTAGCTGCTTCAACTGGTTTTTCTACAGCTAATGCTGTAATTACAGGCGGTAGCTTGAATTCAACACCAATTGGTGCTACAACAGCTTCAACTGGTGCATTTACAACATTATCTGCAACCAGTATTTCTACTGCCAACGCAGTTATCACTGGTGGTAGTTTAACCAACATTTCCATTGAAGGTGTTACAACATTAACTGCTACAAACTTCTCAACTGCCAACGCAGTGGTTACAGGCGGCAGCTTAGATTCAACACCAATTGGTGCTACAACAGCTTCAACTGGTAAATTCACAACATTGTCAGCAAGTGGTACACTAGGTGTAACTGGTGCTGCTACATTATCAAGCACATTGGCTGTAACTGGCGCAACTACATTGTCAACAGCTACAGCTGGCGCAATCCAAGCCACTGCAATTGGTAACGTAACACCAGGCACTGGTGCTTTCACAACATTAAGCTCAAGTGGTGCAGCTACGCTAAACAGCGCCGCAGTAACAAACAATGCTACTGTAGGTGGCACACTGGGCGTAACTGGCGCAACTACTTTGGCTGGTTTAACAGCTGGTGCAACCAGTGTAACAACATTGGCAGCAAGTGGCACAAGTACATTGGCGGCTGTAAGTGCAACCAACGTAACAGCAAGCGGTACACTAGGTGTAACTGGTGCAACCACTTTAACTACAGCTACAGCAAGTAGTTTACAAGCCACTGCAATTGGTAATGTGACACCAGGTACTGGTGCTTTCACAACATTAACATCAAGTGGTGCAAGCACACTAAACAGCTTGGCTGTAACTGTTAACGCAACTGTTGGCGGCACATTAACTGTAACTGGCGCAACAACTGCGGCCAACATTGGTGCAACCAACATCACAGCAAGTGGTACACTAGGTGTAACTGGTGCTACAACACTAAACACATTGAGCACAAGTGGTGCCGCTACTTTAAACAGCGCAAGCATAACAAACAACGCAACAGTTGGCGGTACATTAACTGTAACTGGTACATTGAGTGCTGCTTCAGCTTCGTTCTCAAGCATCAACAATACTCCAGTTGGTAATGCAACTCCAAGTACTGGTGCTTTCACAACGTTAAATTCAAGTGGTGCTACAACACTAGGTGCTGTAACAGCAACCAGCTTGAATTCAACACCAATTGGTGCTACAACAGCTTCAACCGGTGCATTTACAACACTAAGCGCAACTGGAGCAAGTACATTGGCTGCAGTAAGCGCAACCAACATTACAGCAAGTGGCACATTGAGTGTAACTGGCAACACAACTGTTGGTCAATTGAGTGTTGCTAACGAAACAGACACAGGTAACTTGACTGTTGGTGGTACACTAGGCGTTACTGGCGCAACTACTTTGGCTGGTGTGACAACTGGTGCCGCTACATTATTGAGCGCAAGCGTAACAAACAACGCTACTGTGGGTGGTACACTAGGCGTTACTGGCGCAACTACTTTGGCTGGTTTAACAGCTGGCGCAGTAACAGCTACTAGCTTGAACAACACACCAATTGGTGCTACAACAGCATCAACTGGTGCATTTACAACTGTAAGCACAAGTGGTGCAGCTACTCTAAACAGCGCAAGTATTACCAACAATGCAAGCGTTGGTGGTACATTGGGTGTAACTGGCGCCACAACGCTAGGTTCATTGAGTGTTGCCAACGAAACTGACACAGGTAATTTGACTGTAAGCGGTGGTTTACAAGCTACAGCAATTGGTAACGTAACACCTGGCACAGCAGCCTTTACAACACTAAGCACAAGTGGTGCAGCTACTCTAAACAGCGTAACTGTAACAAACAATGCAACAGTAAACGGCACATTGACAGCCGCTTCGATCAGTATTGCATCGTTAAACAATACACCAATTGGTAACGCAACTCCAAGTACTGGCGCATTTACAACATTAAGTTCAAGTGGCGCAGCCACATTGGCCAGTGCAAGCATAACAGGTAACGAAACTGTTGGCGGTACTTTGGCAGTAACTGGTGCAACTACTTTGGCTGGTTTAACAGCTGGCGCAGTAACAGCAACTAGTTTGAATAACACACCGGTTGGTAACGCAACACCTTCAACAGGTTCGTTTACAACATTGATCAACTCTGGTGTACACATCAGCAACGGTAACATTGTTGCCGCAAGTGGTACAGCAAGTACAAGTACAACAACTGGCGCATTGGTAGTTGCTGGTGGTGTTGGTATTAGCGGTGCTGTGTTTATTGGTGGCAACTTGAGTGTTGCTGGTACATTGACATACCTAAACACAACACAAGTACAAATTACTGGTACAGAGGTTGTTGCTGGTACATTAACAGCAAACTCAACCAACACATCAACAAGCACAACATCGGGTGCCTTACAAGTGGCAGGCGGTGCGGGCATTGTTGGTAACATTTATGCTGGTAGTATCCAAGCTACTCCAATTGGTTCATACACACCAAGTACTGGTGCATTTACCACATTGAACGCAACAGGCGCTGCAGCACTAAGCACAGTAACAGCATACGGCATACAAGCAACTGCAATTGGTAACGTAACACCAGGCACTGGTGCTTTCACAACATTAAGCTCAAGTGGTGCAGCTACATTAAACAGCTTGGTTACAACTACCAGCGCCAACGTTGGCGGTAACTTGATTGTTGGTGCTGGATCAACATTCAGCGGCGACCTAATCCCAAGTGCAAACGTAACATACAATTTAGGTAGCTCAACTAACCAGTGGAAAACATTATGGATTAGTGGTAGCACAATCCAAATTGGTGGTGTAGCAGTTACAGCAGCTCCTGCAACTGGTGTTGTAATGCCAGCTATTAACAGTACACCAATTGGTAACGCAACTCCAAGTACTGGTGCATTTACAACATTAAGTTCAAGTGGCGCAAGCACACTAAACAGTTTGGGCGTAACAAACAACGCAACAGTTGGTGGTACATTGGGCGTAACTGGTGCTACAACACTAGGCACATTGAGTGTAACCAACGAAACAGACACAGGTAACTTGACTGTAAGTGGTGGCTTGCAAGCAACTGCAATTGGCAACGTAACTCCAGGTACTGCGGCATTCACAACACTAAGTACAAGCGGTGCAGCCACATTGGCTAGCGCAAGCATCACTGGCAACGCAACTGTTGGTGGCAACGCAACTGTTACTGGCAATTTAGTAGCAGCCAACTTTACAACATCTGGTTCAAACGGTAACATCAGTGGTGTTAACAACATTACAGCCACAAGCAGCAACTTTACTAGTGCAACAGTTTCTGGTACATTAACTACAGGCTCATTGAGTGTTGCAAGTATCAACAGCACACCAATTGGCAATGCAACTCCAAGTACTGCGGCATTCACAACATTAAGCTCAAGTGGCGCAGCCACATTGGCTAGCGCAAGCATCACTGGTAACGAAACAGTTGGTGGTACATTGGCAGTTACCGGTGCTACAACATTGGCTGGTTTAACAGCTGGTGCAGTAACAGCAACAAGTATTAACTCAACACCAATTGGTGCTACAACAGCATCAACCGGTGCTTTCACAACATTGACATCAAGTGGCGCAGCTACTTTAAACAGCGCAAGCGTAACAAACAATGCTACTGTAGGCGGTACATTGGGTGTAACTGGCGCTACAACATTGGCTGGTGTAACAACTGGTGCTGCTACATTGTTAAGTGCCGCAGTAACAAACAATGCTACTGTAGGTGGTACACTAGGTGTAACTGGTGCAACCACTTTAACTACAGCTACAGCAAGCGGTTTACAAGCTACAGCAATTGGTAACGTGACACCAGGTACTGGTGCATTTACTAACTTGACAGCAAGTGGCACACTAGGTGTAACTGGTGCTACAACATTGGCTAACGTTAGTGCAACTAACGTGACAGCAAGTGGCTCAGCAACAATAACAGGTAACGTAATTGGTGGTAACATTGTTGCTCTTGGTGGCGTATACGGTACAATTTATGGTAGCTTGGCCGGTGCATCAACAAGTTCTAACGTTGCATTGTACATCACTACAACAACAACCAGCACAAACGGTACATATTACCCAGCGTTCTTGAGTGCAACAACTGGTAACTTGGCACCTATTACAAACAGCTCGTTAACATACAATCCGGGTACTGGTTTATTGACCACAACTGGTGTAACAGCTACAAACGGTACATTCACTTACGTTACTCCAACCAACTTGAGTACTGGTAATGCAGTATTGAGTGGTGGTACTATCAACAACGTGGTAATTGGCGGAACAACGCCGGCAGCTGGTACATTTACAACAGCTACAGCTACAAACGTAACTGGTACAAACGTAACAGGTACATACGTAACTGCCACAAACTTCAGTACAGCAAATGCTCAGATTACTGGCGGTACATTGACTGGTATTACACTAGAAAACGTAACAAACTTGAACGTAACAAACTTGTCAACAGCCAACGCAGTGGTTACAGGCGGTAGTGTAAACTCAACACCAATTGGTGCTACAACAGCATCAACCGGTGCATTTACAACATTGAGCACAAGTGGCGCAGCTACATTGGCTAGTGCAAACGTGTCCGGTGCATTGATTGTAACTGGCACTTCAACACATACTGCTAATGCAACGTTTGGTAACGCAGTTACAATTAACAGTAGCCAAACAGCTGGTAGCGACTTTATTGCCAAAGGTAAAAACGATGGTACATTGATTTGGGCACACTCAGCTAGTGCATACGATCAAGTTGTAATTGGTAATACAGCTACAACAGGTAACCTAGTAACTGGCGCCAAGTTGATCATCAACTCCACAGACGCTATCTTGTTACCAGTTGGTTCAAACGCACAACGTCCAAGTAGTTCGGGTGGTACAGACGTAGCAGGTATGATACGTTTCAACAACTACTCAAACAGCGTTGAATATTATACAGGTTCAGGTTGGCAAGGTTCGGGTTCAACATTTACATTGATTACAGATCAACAGATTACTGCTGACGGATCAGCATCAAGTTGGACATTGACACAAAGCACAACAACAGCTGGCGTTATTGTTAGCATCAACGGTGTGGTACAGATCCCAACATTGGCTTACTCTGTAACTAGTGGAACAACATTGACATTCACTGAAATCCCAGCATCTGGCGATATCATTGATGTACGTATCCTAACTACAACACAATCTGTTTCAAGCATTGCAAGTGCCAATGGTTATATGGGTATATCAGCCGACAACAACGGCGTATACATTTCAACTGGCACAAGCACACCAACCAATACAACATATTGGAGCACAACAGGTGCACAAGTTAGTGCAATTGGTAACGTATCAGTTGGTGCAAGTGCTACTACAATTGACACAGTTGACAATACCAAGTTCCGTAGTGCCAAGTACGTTGTACAAATTACTAACGGTTCAAGCTACCAAGTTATGGAAGCATTGTTAATCAGTGATGGTACAACTGCAACAGTAACAACTTACGGTGTAGTATCAACAGGTTCTAGCTTGGGTACATTGAGTGCAACACAAAGCGGTTCAAACGCATTGTTGCAGTTCACAGGTGCTTCAGCTGGTAACCAAGTGAGAATCAAGAAAGATTATATCGCAGTTTAATTGCAAGATAGGTTAGGCGGGACAGGCTCGCCTAACTTAATAACCTTATCGGGGAATATGGAACCGGGGAAAACAAAATGGCAAACGGAAATTTCGTAGTACAAAATGGTCTAACAATTGGACCATTAACAATCGATGCTGCAACAGGTAGCATCACCACAACAGGTAACATCAACGCTGTTGTTACTTCTACATCTGAAACAATTGGTACATTAACAGCTAACACTATTGTTGCTGGTAACAACGGTACTATTATCTTAACTGGTAATATTATCCCAAGTGCTAACTTAACATACGACTTGGGTAGTTTACAAAAACAATTCCACTCAGTATACGTTGGTCCAGGCACATTGTACATTAACGGTACACCAGTATTGGGTGCGTCTACAACAGGTACACCAACAATTAACATGACAGCGTCAGCTGGTCAGAACATTAGCGTTGCCACAAACGGCGGCGGTATTTTACAACTGGACGGTGGTGCAGCAGGCGCTGGCTACATTCAAATCAAGAGCCCATTGCAAATGGCTGCCGGCTACAACATCACAAGTAGCGATGGCAACGCAATTCAATTTGCTAACCAAATTGGTGTTGACTCGATCACATCACACTCGGCCAACACAAACTTTACCATCACTGCACAAGGTACTGGTAAAGTTGCTATCAACACAGATACAATTATTACTGGTAACTTGACAGTTAACGGTGTAACAGAAACTATCAACACAACAAACTTGTTGGTAAGCGATCAATATGCTGTTTTAAACAACGGTGTAACAGGTACTCCAACTCTAGATGCTGGTATCCGTATCAACCGTGGTACAAGCAACAACGCAGTATTAAAATGGACTGAATCAGTTCAAGCCTGGCAAATCAGTAGCGACAATACCACATACGGTAACATTGCTACACAAAGTTATGTATCAAGTGCTATTTCAGCAGCTACTCCAAGTGCCAGCACATTGACTGGTACAACACTAGCAAGCACTATTGTCAACAGCAGCTTGACAAGCGTTGGTACATTGGCCAACTTGACAGTAACCAATACCATTACTGGTTCAGTAAGTGGTAACGCTGGTACAGCAACCAAATTGGCTACAGCTAGAACTATTGCGTTGACAGGCGATGCAACTGCAAGCGGTTCATTTGATGGTAGTGCAAACTACAGTCAAGCTGTAACACTTGCCACAGTTAACAGCAACGTAGGTTCATTTGGTAATGCAACAACGATTCCGGTTATCACAGTTAACGCAAAAGGTCTTGTAACCGCAGTATCAACTGCTAGCATTTCTGGAGCATTGACATTTACTGGTGATGTGACTGGTACAGGTAGTACTGGTGGTTCAACAGCATTGACAATCGCATCCGGCGCAGTGACAAATGCCAAATTACAGTACAGCACAATTACTCATAGTGCTGGTACAGGTATTAGCATTTCTGGTGGTACTACAAGTTTAGGTGGTACTGTAACAATTACCAACAGCGGTGTCACAAGTTTAAGCAGCGGTGGTCACATTACTGCAAGTGCATCAACTGGTAGTATTACGCTAGGTTCAGATGCAACAAGCAGCAACACAGCTGGCACAATCGTTGCACGTGATGGTTCGGGCAACTTCAGTGCTGGTACAGTTAGTGCTACAGCAACAACAGCACAATACGCTGACTTGGCAGAAAACTACCAAGGCGACAAAGCGTATGCTCCTGGTACAGTAGTTATGTTTGGCGGCGATCAAGAAGTTACAGTAGCCGATGCAGATACACGTGCAGTGGCAGGTGTAGTATCTACTAACCCAGCTCACTTGATGAACGGTGGCCTAAACGGTGCCAACGTAGTTCCTGTAGCATTACAAGGTCGTGTTCCTTGTATGGTTATTGGTCCTGTCAAGAAAGGCGATATGCTAGTTTCAGCAGGATACGGTTATGCCAAGTCCAGTGCTAACCCACAAATGGGTCAAGTGATTGGTAAAGCATTGTACGACTTCCCAGGTAACAGCAAGGCTGTTATCGAAGTAGTTGTTGGTCGTATCTAATACTATTATCAGTATTGTCAAAAAGGGCGCTTAGGCGCCTTTTTTGTTTGGCGATAAATATACAATAACACGGAATTTAACTGATGGCATTAACTAGACCAAAAATTTGGGATATTGATACTAATATCGAATATTTTATGGACCCAATTACGGTCCTTCACCAAGGTGCATCTAGTGCCAACGTTGATGTGGGATTTTTATTTAATCGTGCCAACGGACTAGTTTCAAATGTTTCGTTGTATTGGTCAGAAACCAATCAAAGTTTTGTCACCGCATTTACCTCAAACACCGGTTCAACAAACAGTAATATTGCACCCAGCAGTTATGCCAACCTAACAGTAGGCAACGTACTGTTGATCAACGGTACCATTGCTATCAATGGAAACCTAGGGCTAGCAGGACAGTACATTGTGTCTACCGGATCGGGTATGGCCTGGACCACGGCTGCTTTCAACGGTGGCACAATTACTAATGCGTTGACAGTTACAGCCAACGTGACAGCACCACAATACAATTTTGCCAATGGCGTAAACATTTTATCAACTGTGACCAACACGTATGGTAATACACAGGTGGCTGCCTACTTACCAACGTATAACGGTGCATTAACAGCAAATGCACTTACAGTATCACAAACTGGAACTGGTAATCAATATGCACTAACTATGAAAGGTTCCGGTTCTGGCGACCAGTGGGCTTTTACAGTAGGAAGTACAGCTGGACAAAATAATATTACTAGTCTTAATACTGCCGGTAGTAGTTATGCACCTTTTACAGTAAACGGATCAACATTCACTATTGGCACAACTGGCGCCAGCGCAACCACAAGCGTATCAATTGACAACACTGGTGCAACTCGAGCCTACGGGAATTTAACATACGGTGTAGTACCAATTCTCAACAGCTCAAGTACTACTACCAGCATAGGAACCAGCCCGGTGGCCATTGACTCATTTAGCAGCACAGCTTATCGTAGTGCCAAATATGTGATATCAGTTACTGATGTGACCAATACCGCATATCAAACGTCAGAAATATTGCTGATGCAAGACGGCACCAACTCAACTATCACCAGCTACGGATTGTTAGTTTCCAGTGGCAATGCCAAAATGTCATTTAGTTCCAACCTAGTAGCCGGCAACGTTACTTTATGGGGTACAGGAGTGAGTGCAAATAACACAGTAAAACTGGCTAGAACACTGATTCCAGTCTAAACTCCATAAATACAATATAAGAAACCCAAGGATTGTTAAAATGCAAATGCTAAAAGAAATTTATCGTGCTACATATGGTGGAGAACACATTGTTTCTCAATTGACTCTTCGCGACGGCGACTGGGAAACTGAAACTGAATATGTACCAAATAGTGTGTTTGCAACACATACTACAAATCAAGCTGTGGCCATTGGTAACGGTGAAAGTCGTTTGGCATTTGATTTAACACATTTGGCCAACCACAAAGGTGGATTGTTGGGCGAAAACAAATTGCAAACTTACGGTTGCAATGCACTATACAGAGATTTCGCTCCAGACTTTTTAGTAGCAGTTGGTCCCGACACTGGCGACGAAAACGACATCATTAAAGAAATTGCCGACAGCGGTTATGCAGACAACCATATTGTATACACCAACACTTTTGGAATCACACAATATCCTGGTAAATTTTATCTAGTACCACAAAACATACACTACGACAGTGGTGCATTGGCTGCCTATTTGGCCTGTTTTGATGGACATAAAAAAGTATTTTTGTTGGGTTATGACAACTATGTACACGATCAGAAGTCATCAAGTGTGTACGCTGGAACAAAATGTTATCCAACAGATGAAATATTCAATGGCGCATTTTTTGAATTGAGTTTACTCAATGTTATGAAAACTTATTTGTCGGTTGAATTTGTTCGCATCACACCAACTGTTCAAACTTTTTGTCCCGATAGTTGGCAAGCTCAATTGAATTTTAGACAGATCAGTTTTAGAGATTTTGTTTTTGAAGCTGATATTGGTTAATTCAATATTGATTCTAGCGTTTTAATTTTCTTTTTAACAATATTAAAACTGAAACTACGCCAGAGCCCCGGATGTAACGGGGTTGGGTGATCATCCAGATTGACCCAGCAGTAACCCCTGTGTTCGTTGTTTAATACAGGAACAAACTCCTCCTCAACAGTTACCAAGAATGTGTAGTATACAAATTTTTGATTGTCGGCAGTGAATGTTTCCAATGGAATAAATTTACGGTTGGTATAATCCTGACCTATTTCTTCGCGTATTTCTCTTACCAGTGCGTGTATAACAGTTTCGTTGGGTTCAATTTTTCCACCAGCTATACCCCAACTGCCTGCGTGACGACTTTTGTTTCTCAACAAGAACAAGTAACGATGAGTATTTTTTGCGTAGATTAACGCACCTACGCCTTCGGAGCATTCTTTCATTATGGTACCAAACTCCACATACCGGATCGGTAAAAACCTTCGTAACTTTTGACCCAAGCAGAGCCAGTCCAGCAGTATTGTATTGTGGTTTTTAAATTGGCCACATACTGCACACCAGGATTGTTTTGACTGTCAAATGCCACTTGCCAGTAGTTGCCATTCCATTCAATAATGTCATTGGCTCGAGCTATCAAGTTTGTGCCCGGAGTTCCGCGCCACGCAACGGCCGGCTCAGTGTTGGCTTCGCCGATGGGATTTAAGATCAAGTATCTAGTACCAGCGGTAGGGCTCAGCAAATGCATCTGTTCTACATTAACTGTCATTGGATCAATAATAGCATCTACCGGCGCCAGGGTATTGGCCGGCAATGTTGCTGGATCGGGTGTAAACAATAATTGTGTATCATCTGTGGGGTTGTATGCAACAGTACCAACTATTTGGTGTAGACCAGTAGGACTATCAAATGTTAATCTGAGTTGACTGATACCGTTGGTTAACCGACCGTATAAACCAGTCAAACTATTCCATTTGACAGTTTGTCCGTAAACAGTACCATCGCTTTCAGTTACTCCATACTTGTACAAAGTCAATGAATTGCCAACAAACAGCACTTCATAATTCATTGGTGTAAATTGCTGACGTGCCACTAGCCCTTGTAAGTTGGTTAACACTTCTTCGCTCAAGGTACCTTCTTCGCTGTATATGCTGGCAACAATCTGTGATACAACTCCGCCTTTTTTAACTTTGGCCGGCAAGCTGATCCAGATAGGCATTTCAAATGTCAAGGTAGCAACATCAATGGATTCATCTGCGCCAGACGGAATTGATCTATTGGTATAGTCGGTGTTGGTCAACAGCACAACACTCAAACTGGTCCAGTCAATGAAGTTATCGTTGCTTTGTATTTCTATGCCAGGATTGAACAAGGGAATAATTTGTTCAAGTATTTGATGTTTTTGTTCGGTGTTTGATGTCCATATGTCCAGCTTCATAGTCAGCTTGTATGGTGCTGGCATCATACGATCTACAGTATACAGGCCATCAGAACTGGCTTCGTACGATTCAGTGTCTTCGTTGTAAACTCTTTCATTGACACGTATGGATCCTTCGTGATAAGGATTTTGTACACGGTCGCGATCGTATTGCAATGCAGAAATATAACAGGCCATTGCCGGTACCGAATTCAAACTGTTTTCGCTGTTGCCACGCAGGATCATTGCAGCCTGTCTGCTGACATCGCCGTAGTAGACTGGAACAGTTTGTAGTGTATGATTACCGTCGGAATTTTTACCAAATTCAACTTGGAATCCAGAAACCATTCTAATAAATTGAATCACGAATCGACGTATCTGTCCGTCGTAACTGAATTGTACAGCCATTAATTATCTGCCTTGGGTTTTAGTACCTGACTCAATGCTTGTCTTTCGGTATGTGACACACCTTGAGAGTCAGTGTAGGTATTAGTGTTATTTACATAGGTCATACGCTGTGTGCTAGAATCTTCGCTCGGAGTGATATTGGTTCTAACCTTGTCTTCGATCTTGGTCCAGCTTCGGCCGTTGAAACGGAACAAACGATTTGGCAAGTAGTCTAGGCGTAGGAAATAGTCTCCTTCGTTTGGATGTGCTGGGAACGCAATGCCTGCACCAGTAGGTACACCATTGGGAGCCAGCCCATCACCGGACAAGTAACCTTCAATTTTATAATTGGGAGTAGGAGATCCCTGATCTGAGTTAACTACCGAATTGTCAGCTGTGATAACAGTACTGTCGGCTGCAATTGGAATTCCAGCTGGTGAACCGTCGTTGTTAAATGGCGTGGTATAAAGTGTACTGGTATCGTAACCAGATTTGGGAACATCGACTTCGGCCTGAGTTACAATGGCCTCGTTGATATTTAGGTATTTGTCGTAAGTGCTTAAAATTTGACCAACCGGTGTGTCTGTGCCCGGGCCAGCTTTGATTCGGTCAAGTATATCTTTGTACTCTTGACTGTCTACTAAGGGATTAAGTTTGACACGCCACAGGTGTGGCCACCAAGTTGGGCTAAAACCTTCAGCGGCAAATGATGCGTCACCTACCACATAATATCTCTTTAATGCAGCCGGCACATCTTGATCCAGTGCATCGTAATCTTTCAAATGTTGTAGCTCTAGCACGTCACCGGCAATCAATTTGCGCCCTAGCATATCAACCATATCACGCAAATGGAAAACCATAAAGATGGTACCAGTTTGCAAGAACAAGCCAAATTGACTTAGATCAAAGTCTTGGTCACCGCGTTGGTAGATACCACGCATTTTGTAAACATCCTGATCGTACTTGCGATCACGGTTTTCTAACCACAGCAAGTCTTGAATATTTTGTTCACTTTGATTTAGGTAATCGGGTTTGGTAGCATCAGTACTACCGGTTTGTTCGATTGGCCCTAGATACTTGTTTACCAAAATTCCAGTACCGCCAATGGTAAACATTTCGCTGATCCGGCGATCTATAAACTTGTAATCATTTGAATGTTGGCCGTCTTTCCAAAGACTTAAACGCGGCATAGTCAATCCCTATATTGTAGTATTTATGGGTTTGACCAACAATGGTCAAAATGCTATACTAGCACTATGGAGCACAATTCTGACTACAAACATCGTATAGATCAGGCATTTTTTGCCATAATACAGGTGCGCCCAGATCAACGCGAAGATCTAAGACGTATGTGGCGTGCCACTAGAAATTTATGGGATCAATTGGATATTGAGCTAATTAACTGCAAGCGATTGCACAAAGTAACACCAAAGTATGCAGAATTAGAAACTGAGCTAAGTCAGTGTTTACTAACATTGGAAGGCTACATTAGTTGGGGGCATCTGTGCGGTTGACTAAATATTACCAAAATGCTATACTAGGCTATACGAATAAGGAGCAGGCACAGTGAAACTCAACGGTAAAACAGTCAGAACCAAAGCCAAAGTTCAACGAAATCCCCTGATGGTGGATGAAAAATACACAGGTGAAGAACCGGTGTGGGACACTGAACGAGCCTTGACTTTTGATGATGCCACTTTTGATCATCACCTGCGTCGTGCATTTTATTACTACAATTATTTTTACAACCAAAAAGACTGTAAAAAGTATGTGGTGGAGTGGATGAAAGATCCCAAAAACGGGTTTACTGCCGCAGACGTCAAAACATTTAGCCGTAGCCCGGATCGTGCAATCGAAATGACAGCTTGCAGTCTTGTTATGGCACATCGTCAAGGAATGCCATTCAAACCTAGATCATTGGAATATCTCAAGTCAGCTATTGTCAAAGCCATCAACAGCACAGCCGACGAAGTGGAAGAAGTAGCAACAGAAGAAAAACCCAAGGCATACGTGCCCACTATCCAGGATAGACTAAATGAAAAAACAGCAGACACCATTGGCGAACTTGAAGGTCACTACGATGAGTTTATTAGTAACCCTAAGTACCAGTTTAAGCCTTATGATTTTCTTGTGGCTAACAATGTTCCCCAGAGCCAGCTGACCAAATACGAAGAAGTGTACCAAAAGCGGTTCAATGAACTCCGTGCCGCCTACGAAAAACAAGACGAGCAATTGGTCGAAGGCTACAGTCATATGAAATCTGCAGACTTCAAACGTGTGTTCACTTTCCTGGATCAAATTTTAAACGACATTATTCAGTATCGCGGAGTTAAAAAAGCAACCAAGAAAGTTCGTGCTCCAAAGTCGGTCAGCAAAGAAAAAGTAGTGTCCAAACTCAAATATGCCAAAGAAGACAAAGTGCTACGTTTGATCAGTGTCAATCCCGCAGACATTGTTGGTGCTCAAGAACTATGGGTTTACAACAGCAAAACACGCAAACTGGGCAAGTATGTAGCTGACAGTTTAAAAGGACCCTTAAATGTCAAAGGAACCACGATTATCGGCTACGATGAGCACAAAAGCACGTCAAAAACCCTCCGCAAACCTGAAGAAAAACTCAAGGAGTTTGCCAAGGCTACTAAGATACAGCTACGCAAATTCTTGGAAGATATCAAAGCAACTGAAACCAGACTCAACGGTCGCATCAATCAAGATACCCTATTACTCCGTGTACAGTAATAAATACTGTATAGACGGAGTAATCGATGGCCACACCATTTCCTAATGCAGTGACCCCAGAACCTGGGTACGATGCACAAAACAACATAACAGCAAGAAGCCTGTTCAATGCCAACACAGGGTCGCAGTCAGGGCCTCATATAGCATTTGATGGCAATCCTGATGTAACATTTCCTGGTGTAACAGACCCCAGCTGGCAGTATGGTAACACTACCGATTCAATGCGAGCCAGCATTGTTGATTATATCCGTATGCGCCTAGGCGACGGTATTGTTGACGTTGAGCTAGACAAAGAACACTATGAAATGGGCATTAACCAAGCTCTAATCAAGTATCGTCAACGAGCACAAAACTCCACAGAAGAAAGTTATGCTAGCCTACAACTTCTTCCTGAAACACAAGAGTATATTTTGCCTAAAGAAATTCAAACAGTCAAGGCCATTTATCGTCGTGGTATCGGATCAGTCACAGGAACAACTGCCAGTCAATTTGAGCCGTTTGCTTCGGGTTACTTGAACACATATATGTTGACTGCAGGTCGTGTTGGCGGCTTGACCAATTATGAATTGTTTGTAGATTATCAAAAGCTGGCTATGAAAATGTTTGGTGGCTTTATGAACTTTACGTTTAATCCAGTTACCAAGAAGCTGACTATTGTTCGCAAAATGCCTTGGCAAGGTGCTAACCCGCAGTTGGATCAACAGGAGTCGGTATTGCTACACATATTCAATACCAAACCAGATCAAATGATCTTTAACGACACTTACGCATTTCCTTGGATACAAGAATATGCCTACAGTTTCTGCAAGCGCATCTTGGGTGAAGCACGTAGCAAGTTTAGTCAAATTGCTGGCCCACAAGGCGGCGGGCAGTTAAACGGCGATGCACTCAAACAAGAAGCACAGGCCGAAATGGAAAAACTAGAAGAAGATCTCAAAACCTATGTGGATGGATCGCAACCATTAACTTGGGTAATAGGATAATTGACAAACACTTGAAAGTATGTAAAAATAGCCCTTATATATTGAGGGCTTTTTTATGATCATAGGTGTATGTGGGTTCATTGGTTCGGGTAAAGATACTATTGCTGACTACTTGGTTGGCTTTCACGGTTACCGTCGCGACAGCTTTGCTGGCACACTCAAAGATGCTGTGGCTGCAGTATTTGGGTGGGACAGAGAACTGTTGGAAGGACGTACACCCGAAGCACGTGCCTGGCGCGAACAAGTAGATCCATGGTGGGCCAACCGTTTATCAATGCCTGCACTAACTCCGCGTTGGGTCCTGCAACACTGGGGAACTGAAGTGTGCCGTCGAGCGTTTCACGATGATATTTGGATCGCAGCACTGGAGGCACGACTGAGCCGTCGTAGCGACAATACTGTGATTAGTGATGTGCGTTTCCCTAACGAAATTGCCAGTATTCGCAATGCTGGCGGTATTGTTATCAGAGTGGTACGTGGTGAAGAACCCACATGGTACGGAGTGGCACAGGCCGCAAATCAGCACCCACAGCCCAATGCCAGCAGTGAGATTCTTGGTAAACTGGGAATACACATCAGTGAAACTGCTTGGGTTGGTACCAAGTTTGATGCAGTAATTGACAACAACGGCACCATTGAAGAACTGTATAACCAAGTTAAAAATCTGGTACAATCGGACTAGGTTTCCACGGAAGATTACTGCTGAGCAATTCAATACGGCAGTTGGCACAAACTGTTTTTAAATTAAACGAGTTGCAATTTTTTAAATTGCCATCCACGTGATAAACAAATAATTGTTTAACAGGTAGCTTGGCACGAAAGTTGCAAACTTCGCATCTTTCTTTTTTCTTATAGCCAGACTTGACCCACAGTGGCCTAACGGCCTTTAGTTTACGACCTTTTCGTATGCAAGGCGCACAACTGTTGCGATAGTGAGTGACACCATCCTTGCGATAGTTAACTGCAACAAGGGTTTCGTTGCATATGGGGCACAAATTGCGTTTTAACATACAGTTATTTACGCTAAACCTTTGCAAAGGCTCCAATTAGATCCAAAATTTTCTCCTTTATTATAAATAACTATAATGCAATTTAAAGGATAAAAACCATGGCACTAGTTTCTCCAGGAATATCAATTTCCATCAACGATCAGAGTCAATATGTTAACAGCAATATTGGCTCAGTACCATTTGTATTGTTAGCTACAGCGGAAAATAAAACCTACAACGGTTCGTTGGCTACAGGTACTACAAAAGCCAATGCTGGTAAATTACAATCATTTACTAGCCAACGCGATTTAGTAACAGCAATGGGAACACCGTCATTCCAAATGAGCTCTTCGGGTTCAATGGTCAATGCCAGTGAAATCAGCGAATACGGTTTAATGGCAGCTTACAGCGCACTAGGCCTAGGTAATCAGCTATATGCTATCCGTGCCGATATTGATCTTAACGAATTAACAGGAACATCAGTTCGCCCAGTAGCTGCTCCGACCGACGGCGCAGAATGGTTAGATTTAGCCAATACCGATTGGGGTATTTACGAATTAGATCGCACAGTTAGCCCTGCAGATTTCAATGAAATCGCTCCGTTAACTTTGACAGATCCAACACAAGTTGTAAACGATACTTCTACATACAGCAACGTTACTGTTCCAACACCACGTGCATCTGTTGGTGTTACAGGTAGCTATGTATTGCCACTAGTTACACAAACTGGTACAGCTGCAGCAACTATCCGTTTATTTTACAAAGCTACAGCATTGTCAACCAAGTCTACTTGGAACGGCCAAACAAACGCAAACAGTTGGGTAATGGTTGGTAGTCCAGATTGGCAACGTGCCAGATACGCCGCTGTTTCAGCTGGCGCTATCAGCGGTACAGTTGGCGGTACTACTGGTACTGATGTACGTTTGATCATTAACAGTACCAACATTACTGCTGCTGATTTTGGCGGTATCAGCACTACATTAACAGCTAACTTGTTGGCTCAAACAATTAACAGCAAACAGATTCCAGGCGTGTATGCCCTAGCAGCTGGTAACCCAGGTTTGGTTTACTTGTTTGTTACCAATGCTTCTTCAAGCACTGGCGGCGCAGCCAACGGCGCAATGACAATCAGCGGTGCATTGGGCTCTAGCACAACATCTGGTCTACGTATCACCGGCACATACAATGCACCATACTTGTTCTACGGCAACTATGCCAGCGAGCCAACAGGTGGTTGGGGTATTTCTTCTAGCGATGCAAAACCACGTCCATCAGGCAGTATCTGGTGGAAAACCAGCTCGGTTGGTAATGGCTTTAACCCTGTGGTTAAAACATACAGCCAAGCAACTGACAAGTGGACTCCATTGACAACACCAGTGTTCCTAAACAATGCTGATGCACTTGCACAACTTGACCCTAACGGTGGCGAAGCAATTGATCCAGGTACCAGTTTCTTTATCACTACACCAACTGATGGTACATACAATTTCTTACGTTTAATTACTACACTAAGAAACGGTGTCACTTATATGACTGCTGGACAGTTTGACCCACAAAGTCAAATCCAAGGTACAGAATATTTTGCAATTGGCGCAACTGTACCAGGCTCGTCAACAGTTCCTACATACACCACAGTCACATTGGCTGGTACTGGTGTACAAGATGTAGTAACAGCTATTTTATCAGCCGGTGTCCCATACATTTC
>Ga0208744_1000011_pt1 | contig 128233 bp, 109 predicted proteins | sample CryBogCBH24Aug09_FD_184620 | JGI IMG/M metagenome (GOLD analysis project Ga0208744, IMG submission 184620) | Freshwater microbial communities from Crystal Bog, Wisconsin, USA - CBH24Aug09 (SPAdes) (version 2) | ecosystem: Environmental > Aquatic > Freshwater > Lake | place: Crystal Bog...
TTGCCCAGACGCTTACGTCTATCCAGCGTTAGATGGCCTGAGGGCGACGGGTCAACACTGACAATCCAATCTAATGCGGGCTGCTTGGGTAGCAACAAAATTAAGTTACGGTTAATAGTTGATCTTGGTTGAGAAGTCATCGCTCGTCTCGTTTAGCCTGATCAAGCCATTTTAAACATCGATTGCGTAGTCTCGGGCCGAGGTCAATACGGTACTCACCGGACCGTTACTTCAAATAAGGCTCGGATTAATACCTTGGAATAACCACTACCGAGTCCTTTCGGTAAAGCATTTTGCATGCATTGAACGTTGAGCTCGGTCCACCCAACTTGAGGCAATTTTTTGTGTTTCGGCGAAGAGTTATTTAATTTTTAAAACACAATTATAGTTAGTTAACATAACACTGAAATTTATATCCCTTACTAAACGGTACTGTTAAGCTTGAATGATACTTCTCTTTTTTCTGTTTCTTAGTGCTACATAAATACGTCGTAAAAAAAAGTAGCCGCCCACAAATGGTGCGGACAATAACCCAACAAGCGATCCAATATAAGATGAGGCAAAAATACATCTCCACACCATCTGTACGTGCATCGAGAGGTAAGCATTCAACAATGTTAAATGTTTAACATTGAGAATAGGTTGCTGTGCGTAAGGTGGTCGCCCTCCGACAAAATGAGTAGTATCGCCACTACTTGCATTATAAAATCCACCGGACAAAAGCAAACCAAATATAAAAGGATAGGAGGGAAAGTTATAAGTTAAGAAAGGGAAATAGGTTCTTGTTTTTTTTGAAAAAGACCAGTCTTTTAAAAGCGGGGTTAATTTTTTGCCAACTTCCGTTCTAAACATTCCATATATGATTGAGTCTGTGTCAAACAACAGAAAATTTAGGATGCTGAGCCAAGGGCAAGGCGCACTGTTCATCTCTTTAATCTGTGCATCGCTATCTGAAATATTTACATCTACAACAATCGCGCGGCCATATGTTAATGCAGCTCGGTGTTCTTTCGCGGCTTGGGTAATATTAGTAAGAAAATTTTTACACCAATAGTCATCATCGGCAAGCCATATAAAGTATTCACCTGAGGCCTGCTCCAACAGAAACCTAAAATTGAAAAAGGCCCCTTTATTTTGTTTATGTAAAAAAAATTTGACTCGCTTATCCTCTGAAGCAAACTCTTTAATTATTTTGTGGACATCTATATTGCTACTTCCGTTATCACTAACTAAAATTTCTAAATTAGTGTAGGTTTGAGCTACTATTGAAGCTATGGCTCGACGGAGTAGGGCCGGTCGATTGTAAGATGCAAGTCCAACAGAAATAAGACTTGGCTGCTGAGGTACGTTTTTTAGTACGTTACTAGGCCAATGATTCATAGTTGATGATATAACGGGGGAAAATATGAGACGCAAACCCTCGCTTAAATTCTGTTATCGACAATTCTTTTGGCGATGGGGTAGGCTGGTCAGCTGGGTACAGATTTGGTCCTAATTTGTGCCACCGAACACCCTTTTGTTTCAGATAAGTAATAGCATGAAACTGAACAACATGACCTAGCGGCTTGTCGAACAGCGCTCGGTCATAAACACCAACAGCATATAAACTTTCATCGCATGATCGATAAAAGAGGCCTCCTCCTATCATTTGATTTTGGCCGTTACGTAAATAAACGAGAAATGCTGTGTCGGTAAGAATCGCGTCATATTGTAATTGCCAAGTTTTGTCAGACCGTGTCACTCGACCGGACACTGTGTGATGTAACGTCTTAAATTCTGCCCAAATATTTGGACTGTCACAATCCAAGATTCCGACAGTCCAAATCTTATAGCCCAAATTAATTAGCGATTTGTAGCTATCTCTTAAATGACTTTTTATCTTGGTTAAATCTGATTTTAAGTCCAAAAAAAGATCGTAAGCTAGTTTTACCTGTGCCCCTTTACGTAAAAAGAGATCCTGCCATACAGTTATAGCAGCATCACATTCTTGTGTCGGCTGAACGCATAAAATTTTCCCAAAAACTAGATTTGTACAAATATCTTCGACAGCATTAAAACAGCTTTTGTACAAGCTAGTTATTTTACGCCGTCCAACGTTGACCGATAACATTGGGGGTTCAAGCGAACCTCCGCTGGATCCGAAAAAAATAACATCATTTTTGATCATTAAGCTAACGGACCAAACACCAACAGGTTTATGGTCTTGTATTAGTATGATCGACAAATCTAACACCGCCTTCCCATCACACTCAGCGTAAGACAATTGATAATCCATCATAAGCGGAAGGCTGCTCACAGGCGTGTATGCAAGCCCTCTGAGACCTTCGTCCCAAAGCGTGGGATTATCTTTACGAAAAACAAAATGAATTCCGTTGCTCGTTAGAATTTTTTCAAAACGCTCTGCAACCTCCTCTAATGGATCTTTGGCCATGTTTAACCTAAGGCTGCCCAAGTGACAGGAGTTCCCTTTTTTACGTCGTGCTTGACACTTTTGCCGATTAAAATTTCAAGATGCTTGGGTGATAGTCCATATCCTGGTCTAATGGAGCGAACCATATGTCGGTCAATTCGATCACCAGCTTTAATATCGCGAACAAAGTAAAGGGAACGCCTGTAAGCTAGCGACTTGTTTTCTTGTATCGACGACACGCCATAGCTGATTTTACCCAGCGATTGCCACGCACGCTCAGTTTCGATCACTAAAGAACTCATTTCTGAAGGTTCCATGGAGAATGCAGCGTCTACTCCGCCCGCAGCTCGGTCTAGGGTGAAGTGCTTCTCAATTACTGTAGCGCCAAGTGCAACTGCTGCAATCGAAGCGCCAAGCCCCATCGTGTGATCAGAGAGGCCAACCTCGCATTGAAAAAGGTCGCGCATATGAGGTATGGTTAATACATTTGAATCAACAGGCGACGCAGGATAAGTGCTTGTACATTTAAGTAGCACCAGATTAACGCAGCCTGCGTCCCGAGCCGTTCTAACCGCTTCGTCGATCTCAGCGATCGTCGCCATTCCCGTTGAAATAATTATAGGCTTACCTGTTGCCGCAACTTTCTTAATTAGTGGCAAATCTGTATTTTCGAACGAAGCAATCTTGTACAGAGGCACATTTAAGGTCTGCAAGAAATCCACTGCTGTTTCATCAAAAGGGGTACTAAACGCCATCATTCCGTGCTGCTTTGCTCGATCGAAGATGGCTGAATGCCATTCCCAAGGCGTTTGTGCCTCTTGATAAAGACTGAAGAGAGAGGATCCATCCCATAAACTCTTTGGGTCTTTGATAACAAAACCCTCCTCCAAGGAGTCGATGGTCATAGTTTCGGCGGTATATGTCTGTATTTTTAAGGCATGCGCCCCGCTCTTAGCGGCCGCATCAACGATAGCTATCGCCTGCGTCAGAGAATGATTATGATTGCCGGACATCTCAGCAATAATAAAAGGGCTTGAACCGGTACCAATACGCTTACCATTTACTTCGAAACTCATATTGCACCTATGGGTCTGATATCCTTCGGCATTACGGTAGCGCCGAACGTTCGCACCAAAGTGGTTCCGTTATCTACGGGATCATCAAATAAAATGTGTTGTCCCTGAGCTTCTTTTAGAGCCCAGTATAGGTCCGTGAATCCTGCTTGGTGTCGCATTAATAGTGTCGAGGAAAACCTGGGGTTTACTTCAAAAATGCGAGGGCCCGATTCTGTTAGACGAAGCTGGATATTGATTGCGCCCTGCAAAGACAGCTCTTCTGCGATTTTGATGCAGTGCATCTCAACTTCCCGGTCCTTAACGACCCTAGCCCAGCCAGTCAAGCCGCCGGTTAACCTTCTATTCATTTGAAGCACTCTTATTTGCCCGTCAGTCGTTCTATACACAGCGCAAGTAATTTCAGCTTCGTTATTAGAGAGATATTCTTGGAGAATAGCGTCTGGGTAGCGTTTACAGAAAAACCTAACGTCAGAAATGTTATTACATATAAAAACTACTTTCGAACCTGCACTATATCGTAGTTTAAATATACAAGGATAATTTGGCGGCACACTCGATTCATCCGCCACCATAGTCCATGGGGCAATAAGCCCGATACTATTTATAAAGTTGGCGGTGCGAAACTTATCACACCCGATCAGAACAGCCTTTGAACCCGCCCAGATTAGTTTTGTAGTTTTCTGTACTTCTTCGCTTGCTACAGCTAATACACTCAGTTCTGCTTCTGATAGCGGAAAACAATAGTCAATTTTGTTTTGCTTAATGAAGCCGGCTAGCCAGTCGCAATAGTTTGGACTATCGGCGCGTGGTGCGATATCAAAAGAATCTACAAAAAGACTTCCGCCATGTCGAGTTTCGACGTCAACTCCAAAAATTTTCCACGAGGGAAATCTCTGACGGACAATTAAGGCGGCAGCTTGGGCAATATCTCCACCCACAGCAGTTATCAGGACTGAGGCCATGACCTTCGTAGTATCTTATGTAAGTAATCAATATTAGGATCGAAGAGTTTAGCTTCAGCCGCAACCGCATTAATATCGTAAGGTTCAACCAAATGATCGCACTGACTTGACTCGGTGTCGTAAATCGCCCACGCTGCCCCAAGCTTACCATCACGCGGCTGCCCCACCGAACCTGGATTCACAACAAGCGTATCCCCAACTAACCTCTTATCTTGATAATGAGTATGCCCTAAAACAATTAAATCAGCGTCGTATGCTAGCAATTTATCCCACAAAGGCTTAGGTGTATCAGGATAAAGATAGTGATCGCCATTCCATGGTGAGCCATGGGCAAGTAAGATTTTTTTTCCATCAAGAGAGAATGATAAGGTTTCCGGCAGACTACATAGAGCTTTTTGATCTTTAATCGACAATAATTCAGTAGCTCTACGCAGTCCTTTGCCGTACTTAGCGTCAAATCCCAATAACGCATCGGGCATTGAGAGTACCGCTTCAAGCATCCGTTCATGATTACCCTGAACACTGAAGATGCGCCATTTGGAAAGCATGTCGAGAACTTCGTCGGGGCGATAGTAGTAACCCACGAAATCGCCAGTTACACACAACACTGTTACGTTGAGTTCAGTTGCATGCTTTAACACGGCGCCAAGTGCAAGCGAATTACCGTGTATATCTCCGATTAAACCTATTTTCATATCTAATCAATCGTCACGCGTCCTAGCCGCCCCTCCAAACTATGCATGATTAAGACTTGGGGGTCAACAACGCAAGCAACTCGCGACCCAAGCCTAGGTTTGCCAAAGATCTGTAAAGATCGATCGTTTTTTGGGGAGAAATCTTATGTAACAAATTTTCCATTTCAACCCGAGAGTTGTGGCACTGTTTACCTAAGGCGGGATTTCTTACGTAGTTAGTTAGAGGATTCGACAAACAAAAATCAATTGGATAATCCGAAATGACATCTTTTACATTCCATCCCGCACATACCGCTAATTCTGAAAGACCATCCTTATTAAAATACGATATATGATCTGGTGCCGCAACCCAAAACGGAGTGCTGATGTGTTCATGCTGTAGTAAATGCTCTTGTATGATGGAGAAGTCATTGGGAACCTCCACAATTAATCCACCTACGTCACTCACAAGACCTAATAACTTTTTTAACAAATCATATGGGTCAAGTACGTGCTCAAGAAGGTTATCAAGCAGAATTAAATCAAACTTAATGCCGTCTTGCAGCATTTCAGAAATCTTTTCATAAATATCGCCGATTACAAGTAAGCTTGATATATCGTTATTTTGCGATGAACAGCCATGACTACTATAGTCAAGTCCTTTGCAATCCCATCCGGCCTGATTAAAATACGATAGCGCCCATCCTTCGCCTGCACCTACATCTAGGAAACGTGGTTTTCTATCAGTTGGACACTTAATCTCGGACAATGCCCACAGGTGCTTTTGCATGGCTTTATTATAAAAATATTCCTTTTCAGCCTGTGTGTAATTAATTTCATAGCTTCCCTGCGCTTCTTGAAAATATTTCTCCGCATAATAAATCTGTAAGTCACTAGCATTTGGCTTAGAAGCAAGCTCAAAGTATCCAAACTTGGTTCTTACTGTCTTTTTAGAATCCATTATTGCCCCTATTAATCGCCTGCATCCGCTCCGCTACAAACTTAGCCCCGTAGTTTGTAGCTTCAGTAATTAGCTGTCTGGCGCATTGCGCAATATCAAACATTTCTGACGGGTTGTTAACTGCGTCCAAAATTGCTGTTAAAACATCTATTGGACTAATTTCCGAGTGCCAGCCTAAAAACTTTATTGCACCAGCCTCATAAAGAGAATTTACTGTTTCAACTTGATTTTTTGCTGTCGCGATTACAAGAGTCGGAACGCCAAAACAGAATCTTTCCCAATTGGCGCTACCACCTGTACCTAATGCAAGGTCTGCTCTTTCACATAACTTGTCCATTTGGTTAGTCTGAAAATGAAACCTAACGGACGGAGCATTTTTACAGAGTAGTTCAATTTCTTTAGCACGAGGATTTGCAGCACCCACAACAAGTTCGTATGTTGTGTTCCTTATTTGGGAGTATTTAATCGCTGTTAAGAATTTTTCGGTTTCTTTGGTCGGATCACTACCTCCAAAAAAAACCAGAATATTTTTAATATTGCTCGAATAAACCTTGGGTTTCCGAATACTTTGATAGTAACTATCAGAAAGTAAAAGATATTTTAGCCCTAAAAGTCGTTCGCACGTTGGTGGAAGTAAGTGGTCGTAACGACTTTGATAGTTTGTATAGTAATTTTGATCAACCAGCAAATCGGCCTCATGGCACCTATCAGCTAAATCATCAATTACCAAGAGATGGCGACAAACTTTATGAGCAATTAACTCCCATTGCTTACCTAATTTATAGTTATCTACAACGAGCCAATCGCACAGCTCTCCTCTCAGTATTGTCAGCACTTGATGTGCGTCATCCGCTTCAATAATAGCTGTCTCTGAGAGCTGATTTGACCTCAATCGCGAATCACAAGCAGTTTGAAAACCCAGAGTATCGACAAAAAATCCTCTAGCTCGTATTAAGTCGATCAAATTAGTTGGCTCTAATCTACAGATAAATCGACAGGTATGCCCAAGCTTCTTTAACGTCTCCGCTAAAGTCAGGCTTCTCATAAGGTGCCCCATCCCGATTGCAGATGAGGCATCAACCCGAAAAACGATGAACATATACGACTAGCGAAGTTTGAACAACGGCACGAGTGGTTTGCACCGTAATAACTCGTTCAGTCGATCTGAATTTAAACCCTCAACTAAGTAAGGTATCACCTGCCTGTAGGCTTCAAGAGTTAATGATAGGTCTAAGTCTGAGTGGGTAAAATTTAGATTATGTGAGCCAAGTGTCATAACACCCCGTGAAATCATTTCCTGCATAAAGAGTGTCTTTAAGGCCCAGCTAGACACGTTTTTGCTATCTTGAATTACGAAAAAGCTCCAAGATGGGTGCCCCGCCACAGATAAGAAAGACTCAGCATTATTCTCTGTAATAATCTCTCTAAGACCAGTAATAATTTTTTCGCCCTGCTTCTTCAGAGTTTCGACAACAGGCCTATTTTGTAGCTTATTCATCGTTGCCAATGATGCCGCCAACGACAAAGTCTCGCCACCAAAGGTAAATGAAAAAAAGATTTCTTCCATCAGCGCCATGATATCTGCACGCCCAGCCACTGCAGATAGCGGATAACCATTGGCCAACCCTTTACCAAACGTTGCCAAATCCGGGGTCACGCCAAACAGCTCTTGAGCCCCGCCGTTTGCAAAACGAAAGCCAGTAATTGTTTCATCAAAAATTAGTATGGCTCCGTGTTTGTGAGCCAACTCTTTTACTGCTTGCAAGTAACCTGGATTAGGCTCACTCACATTCATCGGTTCTAAAATAACAGCCGCAAATTCACCAGTATGCGATTGAAGCAGCGAACTTAGAGCGTCCAGATCGTTGTAGGGAAAAGTATGAGTTAAATCACGTATAGCCTGCGGCACGCCTAGGTTGCGCGCTGTTGCGCCTATATACCAGTCTTGCCAACCATGATAACCACAAACAGCGATACGATCTCTGCCAGTAAACGCTCTTGCCACACGTACCGCGCCAGCAGTTGCATCCGATCCATTTTTACCAAATCGGACCATTTCTGCACACGGCACCATTTCGCATATTTTTTCGGCTACCTGTATTTCTATTGGATGAGCTAACGAAAAGATTACCCCTTCTTCAAGCTGAGCTTTAACAGCAGCGTCAACGTCTGGGTCGCTATAACCGAGTGTGATAGAAGCCAAACCACTGACAAAATCAATGTATTCATTACCGTCAACATCCCTGACTCGGCTACCGGATCCTCTTTGTATGAAGTAGGGAGAAACGCCAAACGGATACTGTGTAAGGCTTTTACTAAAAGTCTGACTTCCAAGCGGTATATGCTTTAGTGCTCGCTCCAACATCAACTCAGAGTTTTTATAACGTTCAGACAATTGTGACCCCTCTGGCCCAAAACGGGAATTACAACCTATATCAGTTGATTCTAATATAAATTAGCTGATACACCCCGCTCAGAAAATTTACTCAATCTTTCGCGCTCTCTTTTTGAACCAGTAATATAGGATCAAATGGTGTACGTACCACTTATGGAAAAAATGACCGCTTTATTTATTGTAATGCCGAGGAGATTTAAAGTGAGGCACAACCGTGAAATACCTTTGGATATAAGACAGCAGAATGATGCATATAACTCAGAATGGGTATCTAAGTGCAGGCTAATTGGAGCAAACTACGTTCCTTCTGAAGAACTTGACGTTAACGCCACTCAGGCTTTAGACGCCAATCTGACCTGCCCTGGGATTTTCAGACCAAGCGAAATTAGAGACAATGGCTCCGTGACAGCAAGGAGCAGTGATGAAGAAAGCACGATTTACGGACGAACAGATCGTTCGCATATTGCAAGAAGCTGATCGGGACCCAATTGCCGCGGTAGCCAAGCGCCATGGCGTGGGTGAGTCCTCGATTTATGTCTGGCGTAAGCGATTTGGCGATATGGGTACGGATGACGTTAAAAGGCTGCGTAATTTAGAGCAGGAGAACAGCCGGCTAAAGAAGATTTTGGCTGAACGTGATCTGGAAATCGAGGTCATGAAGGAGATCACCGCAAAAAAGTGGTGAGCGTGCAGGCTCGATTGGCCCAGGCTCGTTATGCGAATGACTTGAAAAAATTGAAGATTTATAAAATCTTATCTTTTGCTATAGATTTTTGGTACCCGTCATTTCGTACTAGATGCTCGTTTAATTTCACTAGTTCTGGATTCTCACCAAGAAACTGTAAGATATCTTGCATGTTGAATTGTTGATTTTGCACGTATAAAGTCTCATAGATACTAGATACAAAGGCAAAATCTTCGGGATTATCAACAGTCCAGCGAAAAGCCGACAAATCTTCAGTGTGTTTAACTGTTAACAACGTGAATATTTCAGGGTGCTTATGAATAAATGGTGTCACGTGCTCGCGTTCTGAGACAAGACGGGCGTTTATCCATGTGTGTTCAAGTGCTGCCATATTAAAAATCTCTACATCAAGGCCATCTGGATAACTTGGCTCTAATGCGTTAGATGCATAGTCAACACTAGCTTTGAAATACTCATCAATTACATGATCAATCACTGCCGAATCTGCCAAGGGGCAGTCTCCCGTTAGTCTTACGATATGCTGGGCGTTATATTTTAACGCAGCTCGATAAAATCGATCCAGAACATCATTTAAATCTCCTCTATAACAATCTATTCCATTAATCAGGCAGAGATTAGCCAAAGAATCGTCATCTGAGAAATTACTCGTTGCAACAACTATTTTCGATAACCGTTTCGACTGTTGCAACCGTTCAATCTGATGCAACAACATTGGCTTACCTAAAATTGGCAGAAGTACCTTACCGGGCAGTCTGGTTGATGAGCAACGCGCTTGTAAAATTCCAATTAATTCCATTTAATTAACTCTTGCTCGGCCAAGTACGCGGGTCGATGAGTCGTTTATCAGCAATAGCAAAGCCAGATAAGTCGGGGGCAATATCTGATGAAGCTGCCGCAATACACTCCTCAAAATCCTGATCTGCGCTTACACCTACGATTACGACTGAAATTTCAGCGCAGTTAGTTACAAATGTTATTGCCGCCTCGAGAGGATTAACCTTAATACTTTTTAAATAAGCAAAATACCGATCGTGATGGTTACTTAACGCTGATAAATAAGAGGGCAGTTTGTCTGGAGAAATCAATAAAACACCCTGTAAGAGAATTGAGCGGGCGTGTATTTCTACCCCTGCGAAGCGTAATTGTGCCAACGTCCCGTCTTGCAATAATCGCTGATCATAGACACTAATAGGCAGCTGAACGACATCAAAATGATAGCGGTCAAATAACTGTTCAATTTGTAAGCGATCGTAAACTGAAACGCCGATTTTTTTTATTTTCTCTTTTGCTTTCCACTCTTGCATTTTTGAAAAAACGTTCTCACCTCCAGGCACAAGCAGATCTTCAGCATGATGAACCATTAAAGTGTCAATTTGAGTGCGATTCAGCTTGACCAACGAGGATTCAAAATTTTCAGAAATCTTATTTATCTCGGCTTGCCCAATTGTGAGCTTACGAATAGGGACTGTTTTAGTCACTATTCGAAAATCCGTTGAAACGTCAAGACATTTACCTAAAACTTGTTCACTCTCACCATATGCATATGCCGTGTCTAAAACCTGTACTCCGTGATTTTTCGCTCGTTTAAGAATTTTCTTTATTTCTGAGTCAACCAACTGTCCATTAACATTAGATACTCCATAGTTAAGACCAAATTGGGCTGTACCTAGACCCAGGCGACTAAAACTTGACATGCACTAGTCTCCCGAACCATATTGCTTTAACGCCTCGACCAAAACCTCCACAACATAATCTTGGTCAGCTTCAGACAAAGAAGGAAATAGCGGCAACGTGATGGCCTCTTGGTAATAACTCTCAGACTCTTTCAAACCCGAGTAATTAACACCTAAGCTTTGATAATAAGGTTGTGTATGTATGGGAATGTAATGAACATTCACACCGATGCCTTTGCTACGTAGGAATTCAACGGCTGCTCTTCGCCTTTGTTTAAGTTGAGTGCCTTTTAATCTAACAACGTAGAGATGTAGTGCTGAATAGCAATCGGAATGTTGCCAAGGAATTTCAAGCGAAAGTTTTGCAAGTAATTGATCATAGCGTTTTGCCAGAACGTGTCTGCGTTGGACAAAACTATCTAGTCGCTTTAACTGACTTAAGCCTAAAGCGGCTTGTAATTCAGTCATCCTGTAATTAAAGCCTAGTGCTACCTGTTGGTAATACCATGGGCCATCCGTTTCATGCGTCATTAAGGACTCATCACGAGTGATGCCATGGCTCCGGAAAAGACTCATTTTTGAAGCTAAATCAGCGTTATTGGTCGTTGCTAAACCGCCTTCAGCTGTGGTGATGATCTTTACAGGATGAAAACTAAAAACCGTAATATCGCTATAGCGACAATTGCCTATCGGCTCTTGTTGATATCTACCCCCGATTGCGTGAGATGCATCCTCAATGATTTTGAAACCATAACGTACTGACAAACGATGGATGGCTGCCATGTCGCAGGGCTGGCCGCAAAGATGAACAGGTACAACAACCTTTGGCAAGCAACCTTCAGATTTGGCGATAATTAATTTTTGTTCAAGCGCTACAGGGCATAAGTTGTATGTTCTAGGATCGATGTCCACGAAATTGACTTGTGCACCGCAGTAAAGAGCACAGTTTGATGACGCTACAAATGAAATTGAGCTAGTCCATAGCCAATCTCCTGGTCCAAGCTCAAGCGCCATGCAAGCGATGTGCAGAGATGACGTTGCGCTATTGGTAGCAACTGCATATTGAGCATTTGTATATTTTGCGAGAGCCTCTTCAAACTTGGGAACCTGTGGTCCCTGAGTTAAAAAATCAGATCTCAATACTGCCTCAACAGCCTCGATGTCTTCTCCTGATATGGCTTGCCTTCCGTAAGGTATCATTCAGAATCTGCCTATCTTATTTTGATTGTTAGATATCCAAGCACTCAATTCGTCAGCAGTCATCCAACTAGCGTTGTTCTCACTTGTATAACTAAAACCTTCAGCTACTCGTTGGCCGTCCTTTATTCGCTCTTGGCTTAGGTGCCAATTATGGATAGCAGGTAGTATCTTAAAGTGTTCTTTGTAATCAAAAGTATAGATCGCGTCTTCTGCGCTGATCATTTGTTCATGAAGCTTTTCCCCTGGCCTGATACCAACGACCTCAAGCTTTGCCTTAGGTGCGATAACCCTTGCAAGGTCGACGACCTTCATAGATGGTATTTTTTTCACGTAAATCTCGCCACCCTCCATGTCACTAAAAGCATGCCAAACTAGCTCCACAGCGCTCTCTAACGAAATCATGAACCGAGTCATGCGTTCGTCAGTAATCGGAAGGCTACCTTTATCCCGCAATGACAAGAAAAATGGTATGACTGACCCGCGCGACCCCATAACGTTGCCGTAGCGTACGACCGCGAAGCGGGTCGCGTGAGATCCTGCATACGAATTGCCAGCAACAAATAACTTATCGGACGCTAATTTTGTGGCACCGTACAAATTAACTGGACTGCTCGCTTTGTCTGTCGATAGCGCCACAACCCGTTTGACGCCTTTGTCTATACAAGCGTCAATGACATTCATCGCGCCATCGATGTTGGTCTTGATACATTCGAAGGGGTTGTACTCCGCTGTGGGTACAATTTTTGTTGCTGCGGCATGTACCACATAGTCAACACCATCTAGTGCGCGATAGAGCCTCGCTTTATCTCTCACATCTCCAATAAAAAAACGCACCCGTGGATCTTCGGCAAATAATTTTGCCATTTCCCACTGTTTCATTTCATCTCGAGAAAAAATAATCAACTTTTTTGGATTGAATCTGGCCAGAGTATTAGGAACAAAAGTATGACCGAACGATCCCGTGCCACCAGTAATCAAAATCGTCGAGTTCGTTAGCATATGTGCTTAGGTTGTGTAAGTTAAAATTAACCCTAGTTGGGTTTGTTTTAATAATTTATAGGAAGTTGTTGGCATAATACGATAATCCCAAGCAGGCTCGCTGGATGTTATCCGTTAAGGATAATCTTAATTTGCTTCCTTACAACTGAATTACAAGCTTTCTAAACCAACGATGATATACATAAATCAAGATCTAATACGCAAGCAGCAGACGATAAATCGATGAATATATTAGTGACCGGATCGGCGGGATTCATTGGCGCTGCATTGGTGCTAAAACTTCTCGATAGAGGTGATTGTGTAGTGGGCATCGATAATCACAATGATTACTACGATCCCGCCATCAAAGAAGCGCGTGTCGCGCGATTTATCTATCATCCAGGCTATAAGCATTTAAGAATCAACATTGCTGATCGTTCTGCGCTGGAGGATGCTTTTGCTAAACACCGGCCTGATGGCGTAGTCAACATGGCAGCCCAAGCTGGGGTTCGATATTCAATGGAAAACCCCGCAGCATATGTAGACAGCAACATTTTGGGGTTTGCCAATGTTCTGGAAGGTTGCCGGCAGCACAACGTAAAACACCTCGTTTACGCGAGTAGTTCGAGTGTTTATGGGGCAAATACGTCAATGCCCTTTTCGATACATCAAAATGTTGATCATCCGCTCAGTTTATATGCCGCGAGCAAAAAGTCCAATGAACTTATGGCTCATTCTTATAGCCACCTCTATGGCTTGCCGACAACAGGATTGCGGTTTTTTACCGTGTATGGGCCTTGGAGCCGACCTGATATGGCACTATTCAAATTTGCTAAGGCTATTGTAGAAAATCAATCAATACAAATATTCAATTACGGAAGACATAGGCGTGATTTCACTTATATAGACGACATCGTCGAGGGAGTCATTCGAGTTTTAGACAGGCCCGCCAGCCCAAACCCAGCCTGGACTGGGGACTCTCCAGATCCAGGCACAAGCTCAGCCCCATGGCGCATCTACAACATCGGTAACAACAAGCCGGTTGATTTATTAGATTATATTTCTGCGCTGGAAAAAGCCCTCGGGAGGATCGCTACTAAAGAGCTTTTGCCACAACAGCCCGGTGACGTACCAGACACTTTCGCAAATATTGACGAATTGGTGAGCGAATTTCACTATAAACCTGGGACTTCAATTGATGAAGGAGTCGGTCAATTTGTCAGTTGGTTTCAGACTTTTTTCAAATTATGAGCCACTGCGCAGCGATACCAAGCATCGGTAAGATGCTGCCTTTGGCTTTAAAGACTTAATTTTGCTATGACTCAGTGTCGTGTACTTATTCTATTTTCCACTAGCGAACTGGGCGGCGCAGAAAGAAGTCTGACCCGAATGGTGAAAGCGTCTAAAAGTGTCGAATACCAACTAGCGACGCTTGCAGGGAATGGTCCTTGGAGTGACTGGGCAAGAACTCTCGGTCTCCAACCGCTCATGTTTGGCGCAAGCGCAAACCAAAGTGAAAAGCTATCCCTTACGGCTTTTATCCGCGTTGTTCGATACTTAAGAAAAGACCCCCCTGATATCCTGTATGTTTGCGGGGTACGAGCGTCATTTTTTTTACGTTTATGCAGGCCACTCTTACCTCAGCTTTATCTTATTCACGGGGTACGCTCAAATTTAAACTCCAGCAGTAATCTAGATAAGTTTTTTCGCATAATGGAGTCGTGGACACATAAGCTGGTCGATGCGTGGATTACAAATTCAAGAGCGGCTCGAGAAACACTAATCACGGCTTGTCGCATCCCTGAGGCGAAAGTTTCCGTTATTTATAATGGTCTGGAGCATCTACCAAAGGGCGTCATACCGCTGAGAGATCGTCCTATCGAAATTCTGACAGTCGCAAATCTCAGCCCACGCAAGGGTTACAAGGAATATCTTGAAGTTATTAGACAAGTTGTGAATGCATACCCAGAGGCACGATTTGTGTTCGTCGGTCGTGACGATATGGATGGCGAAATTCAGGCAGCTATTGCGGACGCTGGCCTCAGTGATTTCGTTCGTTGGGACGGATTTCAAACGGACGTCTCGCAGTGGTATCAACACGCACGGGTATTTGTCCTACCATCACTATGGGGCGAGGGAAGTCCAACTTCTATTTTAGAAGCTTTTTCATTCAATGTACCTGTAATTGCCTACTCAAACGATGGAATACCTGAATTGGTAAGTGACTCAGTAGATGGTTATCTTGTGGCAAATAACAATCGAAACTTGTTAGCAGCAAAAATTTTGAGTTTGCTTAAAAATATTCAAGTGGCACAAGCTTTTGGCGATGCCGGCAGAATCAAGATTGAACAACGATTTACTTTAGAAAAGTGCGCAGTAAATCACGCATCATTTTTTTTAGAACTGCTCAAGAAAACGAGTAAGCAAAAAATTTGAGTGCCTCCCCTAATGCGATGAACTTTTAAAGTTGAGAGAGAAATGTGCGGTTTTGTCGGTTTTTTAGGCGGAGCAGATTCGCTCAGCCCGGAGCAGATGACGCACATTTTGGTGCGCATGACAGATGTCATGACACGTCGAGGCCCAGATGATGCAGGCACATGGATCCAACCGGGCCAACTGATAGGCTTGGGTCACAGGCGTTTGTCAGTTCTAGATCTCAGCGCAGCAGGCCATCAACCAATGATATCCGCTAGCGGCCGCTACGTATTAGCATTCAACGGAGAGATTTATAACCACTTAGACATTCGGGCTGGTCTTGAGCATGAGGGTCATATCATTGCATGGACTGGACATTCCGATACAGAGACGCTGTTAGCTGGATTTGACTGCTGGGGGATACAAAAAACTGTTGAAGCAACTATTGGAATGTTTGCCTTTGCGGTCTGGGATGATGTATCTAAAAATCTGACGCTTGCCCGTGACCGTCTAGGCGAAAAGCCACTCTATTATGGCTGGCAATCAAATGATTCTGGTACCGTTTTCTTATTCGGGTCCGAGCTTAAAGCATTGCGTCAACACCCCATATTCTGCGCCGGCATCAATCGCCAAGCCTTAGGGTTGTTCATGCGTCACAACTACATTCCCTCACCCTACTCCATTTACACCGATATCTTTAAATTGGCACCCGGCTCGATTTTGACAGTGTCCAATCACGACAGGGAGGAAAAGATTAGTACTTATTGGCAATCAAACGATATCGCAACGAGGGCTGCAAGTGATCGTTTTTCGGGCACTGAGGGTGAGGCAGTTGACCAATTAGGCTTGCTACTTGAAACGGCCGTAAGCCGGCAACGGGTCGCTGACGTTCCTTTGGGGGCATTTCTGTCCGGGGGTATTGACTCTTCACTTATTGTGTCGCTTATGCAAGCACAGTCAAATCAACCGGTCAAAACTTATACCATTGGATTTACCGAAGCTGGATTCGATGAAGCAATTCACGCAAAAGCAGTGGCTCAACATTTAAAAACAGACCATACTGAACTGTACATAACTTCTCGTGACGCCCAAGCAGTTATTCCTTATCTGGGCGAACTTTACGACGAGCCCTTCGCAGACCCTTCACAGATACCAACGTTTCTTGTGTCGCAGTTAGCTAGTAAATGTGTAAAAGTATCTCTATCTGGTGACGGTGGAGATGAGCTCTTTTGTGGATATCAGCGCTACGAACTCGCATCCGATATTTGGCGCACGATATCAAAGTTGCCACTACTAACAAGGCAAATGTTAGCAAACGGCTTGATTGCGGTTAAGCCAGAAACATGGAATGAATTGGCATCTTATCTCCCTGCAGTCATTCGTGGTACTTCAAATTTGGGAGATAAGTTACACAAGGGCTCAAAATTGCTTCGAGCTACATCGGTCGACGAGCTGTACCGAGACCTAATATCTCATGTCAGTAATCCCTCCGAACTCATCATAGGTTACGAAGAGGACAGGCCACCCACAATAAGAGGAGTAGACAGCCTCAAAAACCTATCTGCGATCGAACGAATGATGGCACTAGACTCAGTGACCTATTTGCCGGATGATATCTTAGTAAAAGTCGATCGAGCCTCTATGGGCAATAGCTTAGAGGCTCGAGCACCATTTTTAGACCATGAAGTGGTGGAATTCGCGTGGCGATTACCGATTGACGTGAAACTACGTCGAGGACAGACCAAATGGCCGTTGCGGCAATTATTGCAACGCTATGTCCCCAATCACCTAACTGATCGACCAAAGATGGGCTTTGGCGTACCACTTGCTGACTGGCTACGGGGTCCGTTGAAAGAATGGGCCGACGCGCTGCTTGACTCAGATCGTCTTACTCGAGAAGGATATTTTCATACAACAGCCGTTCGAAAAAAGTGGCTAGAGCATCTTACCGGCCATAGAAACTGGGCCTTTCAGCTTTGGACGATCCTGATGTTTCAGTCGTGGTTAGAATCAACTCAAGGGTCTGCACTTAGATGAGTATCGAATGCGGGTGTTAATTACAGGCGCGAATGGCTTCGTGGGGCGTGCTTTTTGTGCTGAAGCAAAAAAACGAGGAGCATCAGTTCGAGGGGCCGTTCGTATCGCCGGTGTGTCCATTGATTACTGTGAGCCTACAGTAGTCGGCGAAATTGATGGCGAAACTAACTGGTCGACGGCACTGGAAGGATGTCATTGGGTCGTCCATACAGCCGCACGGGTGCACGTTAAAGTCAAATCAACTAACCTAGAGCTCGCAGAATATAGGCGGGTGAATGTCGAGGGCACTCTAAATTTAGCAAGGCAATGTGCCCAAAATGGGGTTAAAAGATTTCTATTTTTGAGCTCAATTAAAGTCAACGGTGAAAACACAGATTTAGGAGAGCCTTTCCGTACCGACAGTGCGCCCAATCCGAAAGACGCCTACGGGATTTCAAAATTCGAAGCTGAGTTGGGCTTGTGGAAAATTGCAGCAGAAAGCTCAATGCAAATAGTGATTGTCAGACCACCCTTAGTTTATGGGCCGGGTGTCAAAGCAAATTTTAGAATGATGATGAAATGCCTAAGTTTAGGCCTGCCTCTGCCCCTCGGCGCAGCGAGAGACAACAGGCGTAGCATGGTGTCAATCGATAATTTGGTGGATTTCATCTGGACCTGCTTGACGCATCCTCGAGCTGCAAGCCAAACCTTTCTGATTAGTGACGGTGAAGACTTGTCCACCCGTGACCTCTTGAATCGCCTCGGCAAAGCGATGGATAAACCCACTAAACTGATCCCCATTCCTTTAGGCTTATTGAAGCTTTTTACCAAAATAGCTGGACTTGAAGCAATCGGAAGTAAGCTATTTGACTCACTTCAAGTCGATATCTCCAAAACCGCTACTGACCTGAACTGGCGCCCTTTGATCGATGTCGACGAGGGTTTGCGAAGGACAGCCCTAGGACACATTGCATGAAACGCTACTTCGATATTTTACTTTCACTCACGTTAAGCCTAGGGTTGATTTTGCCGATATTGTTAATCGCCGTTTTGGTGAAACTTACGTCAGCTGGCCCCGCCCTCTATTGGAGTGACCGTGTAGGTAAGGGAAATCGCCTGTTCCGCATGCCCAAATTTAGAACGATGCACATCAACACACCCGTTGTTGCAACACATTTGCTTTTCAATGCTGATTCTTATTTGACGCCTATAGGTTCTTTTTTACGCAAATCAAGTTTAGACGAGCTGCCCCAAATTTACTCTATTCTGCGCGGAGAGATGAGCTTCGTTGGTCCAAGGCCTGCCCTATTTAATCAAAAAGACTTAATTGAATTGCGAACTACAAACGGAATCGACAAGTTGACGCCTGGCATCACGGGGTGGGCACAGATAAATGGTCGCGATACTCTCTCAATTGAAGAGAAAGTTAATTTAGATTTTGAATATTTAACTAACTATTCGTTTAAGCTTGATTTAAAAATCCTGTGGCTTACCTTGATGAAGGTTGCACAACGAGACAACATCGCACATTAGTAATGTCCGACTACTTGCATTTCTCTATGAAAATATGTTCACATGTTTAAATTCGTTCAGACTGCTACGCGACCTTTATTAACGTTGCCACGTTTAGTAAAGCGCCTCGTGGTATTGGCGGTCGATATGAGTCTCTGTGTACTCACCGTATGGCTTGCTTACTATTTAAGACTCGGTGAATGGATCGTCTTTTCAGCAAACTCAGTTTGGTTACCTCTAGTAGCAGTTTTCGTTTCTTTAATAACTGCCATTCCAATTTTCATCGTCAGCGGTTTTTATCGAGCTATATTCCGATACTCTGGTTTAGCCGCGTTGATGTCTGTAATCAAGGCGATCGGAACCTATGCCGTAATATACGCATCTGTGTTCACCGTATATGGTGTCTCAGGTGTTCCACGAACAATCGGCTTGATCCAACCAATTCTTCTACTAATTGCGGTTGGCACTTCCAGAGGTTTAGCACGCTACTGGCTCGGTGACGCGTACCATGACCAACTAAAGCTGAATCAAACTGCTAGAGTCCTGATATATGGGGCAGGTTCAGCTGGACGACAACTAGCCGCCGCGATGTCCAATAACACTGCGATGAAAATTGTCGGTTTTCTAGACGACGATTCGACGTTGCACGGGCAACTGCTCAACAGTTTGCGCATTTACGATCCACGCGATTTACCCTCTTTAGCCAGCTCGCTTGGCGTGAGCGATGTGCTGCTGGCGCTACCGTCAACAAATCGTAGGCGGAAAAGTGAAATTCTTGAGCAGATGCGACAAGCGAAAGTAGCTGTTCGAACACTGCCCAGTTTGACAGAACTGGCCCAAGGAAAAGTCACGACAACCGATATCAGAGAACTAGACATCGACGAACTGCTAGGACGGGAGGTCGTGTCACCAGACTTTACACTCATGGAACGTAACATCACTGACAAAATAGTTTTAGTGACTGGCGCAGGCGGTTCAATTGGTAGTGAGCTATGCAGGCAAATACTTTACGTACGGCCAAGAGTGTTACTGCTCATCGAACAGCACGAGTACGCACTATATTCTGTACATCAAGAGCTCTCCTTGAAGGCGTTATCGCGTACAGCAAAAATCATTCCTCTCCTCGCTTCCGTTCGGGACGAAGATCGACTCCGAGAGATTTTGACCGCATGGAAACCTCATATCATATATCACGCTGCGGCATATAAACACGTCCCCTTGGTAGAACACAATCCCGTAGAAGCCGTCAAAACAAATATTTTTGGTACGCTCAAAATTGCAAAAATTGCTAAGGAGACGTGCGTTAAGCACTTTGTACTGATCAGCACAGACAAGGCGGTACGCCCAACCAACATCATGGGAGCTACCAAGCGCGTGGCAGAGATGGCTCTACAGGCACTAGCTGCAAATGAAGCTGTTGCGGCCGAATCAACCACTTTTTCAATCGTGCGCTTCGGTAATGTGCTCGGCTCATCGGGGTCGGTTGTCCCGTTATTTCGACAGCAAATTAGAGAAGGAGGCCCTGTCACAGTAACGCACGAGGGTATCACTCGCTACTTCATGAGCATTCCAGAGGCTGCCCAGCTGGTCATTCAAGCGGGTGCGATGGCGACTGGAGGTGATTTATTTTTGCTGGACATGGGGGAACCCGTCAAGATCATAGACCTTGCTCAAAGAATGATAGAGCTCTCCGGATTAAGTGTTCGAAATGAGACAAATCCAGATGGCGATATCGAGATCAAAATCATTGGATTGCGCCCGGGAGAGAAGTTGTATGAAGAATTACTGATCGGCGACAAGCCGAATCTAACCAAACATCCAAAAATCATGATGGCACTTGAGGAATTTATCCCTTGGCCAACATTCGACAGACAAATGTCAGAGATTCAAAACGCAATCACAATGAGTAACATGAAACAAATTCGCTTGAGTTTAGAGCAATTGGTGGCTGGGTATAACAGCGATTACGAAGTTGTTGATTGGGTCACAACTCAAACAAAGCTGACATAGAGCAAATAAGTTGACGAATGCTACTTAAATGGAAATTTACCGAATGAGTCGTAAATTTCCTTCACACCAACGATAAAAAAGACTGTTACTAGAATGTAAAACCCAATGACTACGCTGGGCCGCCCTTTGATGACACGGAGCTTAGCATCCCCTGATGACGCATAAAGGCTGGCCGTCAAAATTGATAATAAAAATAAGTTTTCTCTAATGATCAAAGAGTGAGAGTACACATTACCCAAGAAAATAGCTGCAATCCCAAAGCATACTGGTAAGCAAGCCTGCCTATTATCATTACGCCAAAGTGGGCATGCAAAAATCAGCACTGAGCAAATAAATCCAGCGATCCCAAGCTCAGCCAAAATTTGTAAAAAATAATTGTGTGCATTTTCACCGCCTGATTTGGCCATTAACAGTGAATGACTAAATTCAAAGTTTGCCGATAGCTTAAAAAACTCACCTAGCCCTAGCCCAAATATGGGAAACTGGGACCACATTCGCACAGCAGCTAAGTGCAACTCGGCTCGCCATCGAGTCAGTTGATTAATGGTGTCAAAATCCAACGAGCCTGATGTCGCTATCAAATGATAAGTGGTGCTGATCCACGATCCATAACTGGACATCATCAAGACTAACGCAAGCGCCGCACAAATCAGAAATATCGAGATGATTTTTTTCGGATCTCGTACTCCTTTTTTAAAAAGATAAACAAGACCCGTTAAGGCGGTAAAGACTATCGCTAACACCAGAGACGCGCGCGACTTGCTCATGATCAATGCCAACCATGAAAGTAGCGTAACAAATATCAATCCGACTCGTTCGTTACGCGAACGGAGTCTGAAGAAATATCCAAATAAGCCAACGGCACCAATAAGCATGTGTGCAGCAAAGGCGTGTAGGTCTGGCTGAAAACCATGTGCGCCGTACCCGAACTCTTCAGTGCGATAGCCACTCGTCGTAATCGGTAACCCAAATGAAGTAAGGGCTTGAAATATACCCCAAAGTGCTGAAAGAACGAGGCCGAGCGCGAGAGGCTTAAATAGCAAATCGTCACTATTCCTTACTGCTTTGAAATAACCGTAAAAAATAACAGTCGCCAGCACCGCATACGAATACACAACGAAGTCCACAAACGGACCGTAAATACTCGAGCTTTGTACCAATTTAAAACGAAGCGCGTTATAAAAAAAATCTCCGATATCAAATGATGATCCGGATTGCCACAGATTTCTAGAGATGGCCACCACCAAAGACACTAGGATCGAACACAGAAATACGCCGAAAGGCCAAGGCACTATTTTGACTGAGAAGCCCCCTAACTTCCGATAGAATACGGCGCGTAAAAATAAGCCCACAGTAATGCCCGAAATAGCATCAACGCCCGGATATGCAACAAAATATTTAACGGCTGGGTGGCGAATATATTCAAGTTGGATATGCAAATCCGGCAAGAGAGGTAGCGCGATAATAAGCAACGTCAAGGCCCATTGCCGCGAGTAAAGTGTCACTAACAAGAAAAGGGCGAAGTATGTCAGAGTGGGCCATCTAACTGGTTGCAAAAAGCCGTAAAAATAGCTACTTAGTACGATAAAAACAGCAAAGGCAATTGAAATAAGCGCGATGCTTGAGAATAAACTCTCGGTTGACTCTCGTAGGATATGCTTTTTTTCCTCGATTTTATTAATTGTGATGCGCGGCGTATCCATATGATTTCAACTAGCTCTTGTGTAATTCGTTAACTTCAAGCAGTAGGTATTTATTGTCCTCATAAACCTTGGTGTATTTGGATTTATCTGAAAATTCGTCAATGATCTTCTCGGCTAGCACACCACTTGATTGTTTCACGAGAATAAATTTCGGTCTGTATTTATCAACAATTTTTTTTCTATATTCATAATTTTTATCGATGGAAAAAAACTGCAGTAACTCGATTCTTCTTTGATACCAATCGGGCACAAACGCCAGTGGATGATCAGTGCCAATTACCTTACCGCCTAAAGTCGGAATGATCCAACTCGACTCAATATCAGATAATATTAAGTCGTATTGGTTCGTATAATCACCGATGAACTGTAAATCCCGATAGGTTATTTTGCTAGATATCGTACGGCCGAGATAGATGCTGTTAGCAACTGACAGTAAATGTGTGAACGAAACGGACACCCATCCGATCACGAGCCACGTACCGACCATTAGCCACGTTAATTTTATTAGCTTTGTCTGTTGATCTAGGAAATAACTCCCTTCTATCTTAACCATTACGGTGGCTAAGATGATGTTCGCCATTAAGAGTGCGAATGAAATTGTCCGACCATACGAGTAATTTTCAGTGACGTAGCCAAAGACATACGAAACAATCATGGCTATTAAGATCAAGCTTAATATCCTATTTGACAGCCTTAACGTCTCACGCAATATTAGAGGCAAGCAAAATAAAGTGGGCCAAATACGAGCTACCACATCAAAATACATCACGCCGTTCGAATAACGGTAAGTCTCTCCTTCACGAGTCAGGAGTTGCAACATCGAAAAATAAGGCCAACAAAGCCCCAGGAGTATCGCCGATGTCATCACAGCAATCACCGTCATTAATCGCGTCATCGTTGGCTTAGATATCGCTACAGCTTGAGCAAACAGCCCTGAAAAAAGAAATATTGCAGTCAATGCGTGCGTAACCAAAATTCCGGATGACGTACATACCACCAATACATACCCAACCAGTGCTGGTTTGTGCAAGAGGCGATAGTGATAACTTAAAACCCAAAGAGATAGTCCTAGTGCGCAGGTAGACGGATACGGTAGCACGCTGTTGATAGCTTGGATACTATAAAACCCGCTGTATGACCAAGGGCTGCTCCCCCACAGAAATAGACAAAACAATATTGAATAGAAAGCGATATGACTTGAGTGTTTATCAGATATAGTTCTGACAAACATAAACAGGCCATACGTCAACAGGCATAAGTTTATTGCCCCAAAAATAGCTAACGCGTTTATGGGATCCAGATGGGCGCTTAGTGCAAAAACGGCAACAAGTGCCGAATAAGGTGTAAAAAATGCATGGCTGACATTTACCAATAGTTGTGGATGCCGCGGGGAAAACGGATGCGTCATGATCTCCCGGACCGCGGCCGAGTGTTCCCAAAAGTCCTCTGTCCAAACGCCGAGCGTGCTGAACAGCAAGTACCGTCCGAGCAAAATTAGGCACAACAAAAAATAGCGATACCGAAAACAACTGTCGACGAACTGCATCAAAACTTGACTTCGGTCTAGATTGTGGCGTTTCATGGAGACTCCGATGACATACCCAGAGCCCTATCACACGCAGCAACAACGCTAGAGACATTAATCTTACTAATACAAGGCACAACCGTAGTGTTTGTGTCTAAATATTTGCAACGCCAGTTACAACCAAAACAATCCATGCGCTCAACGATCACTTCACTTAACCCGCCGGATGCACTCTGTTCTGGGCTGTAAGGTAAAAATCGACCGAAATGACCACCGCCGACGATACCTACGGCGTTGGTTTTGTTGGCTATTGCAATATGCACAGCAGCAGAGTCGTTTGCGACCAATAACTTCGCGCGACGAATCAACTCTACCATTTCAGGCAAAGTAGTGCGCCCAGCTAGATTAATTAACTCAATACCCGAAGTGCGCTCAACCTCCTCACAAATAGACCGCTCTGCCAGCGTCCCACAGAGAACTAGTTTCAAACCATAAATCTTGTTAATGTGTTTAGCCAGAGAGGCAAATTTTTCTGCCGACCACATTTTAGGAGGCCAGGAAGCACCCGGAGCAATCACATAATATGGTTCGGTTATTGATAATTGTTCAGACAATTCAGTGCGATAGTGCAGCGCTGGTAAAGAACTCCGAAACGCGTGATATCCCAAGGAACGAACGAAAGCGGCATTCAAGTTAAGCTCAAGTTCTGGTTGATCTCGTAAATCCACAAGTCGGGTATACCAAGCGTCGCTTATTGCTTTCTTTGCCAGCGTGATATTGCTTAAGTCACCAAGATGGCCAAGACGGAATGGCGCTTTAGACGCCCTTACACATAGGTCAGCCACAAACTCTCTTGAATAAGTAGGCTGAATGGCAACAGCAAATCCTCTGATGCGCACTCTGATGAGCCATTTCAGTCGAAACCAGTCATCGAATCTTAGCCTAGGCACATCCACCGCAATCACCTCATCCCAATAGTCCAAAGGCTGCGCAAGACTCGCCCAAACAGAGTTAGCGAGAAGCACTATTTTGTGATTCGGGTACAGATCCCTGTACGCGCTTGCGCTATCAAGCCAGATAATAAAGTCGCCTATCAGATCTAACCTGACGAGCAATGTCTGCTCTTTGGGCGTCGCTCTGATCGGTAGATGGTCGATTAGCCAAAGCTGTTGGGTAAGTAAGACTACCAATTTACTAATTAGGCTTCGTCGCGTCGAAGTGATCCATAGAGTGAAGCGCGTGCGTACGCTCTTGATTTTTCTAATAAACATGGATGTTAGTAGCATAGCCCTTATTACTCAGCAGCAAGGAGTCATTGTTTCGGTATCACCGAAAAATAATACCTATTTTGAATTGGCGTACCGAAAAAAGGCAGCGTGACTTGAACCTGATGCAAGTTTCCATTGAAATATGGGGTGCACGGTAAGTCGCTGTCCCAGCATGATTCACCGGCTTCGGGCGCATTTACAGAGAGGCCATAGTCGGTAATTTTTTTGATAGCCTTTACGGTCGGCAATTCTCGCCATCGTGGGTAAATCGATAAGCCGCCCGCACTGAGTTTCAGCACGATGGCACCCGAGATGACAAATACTACAACAGCGAGCCTTGATTCATTCAAAACACTAACAAAAATCGAGTTTCCTCGGATCAGACTATAACTCTCTAAAAATTGCCACATGCCGAATGCGATTTGAAGAAACAGGATAGGACCTAAGAAGCGTGGATCAGGTGCCGTAAAAAACCAAAACGTAAGCGCACTGAAAATAACAAAGTACAGCCAACATGCACTAGCAGTAGTCCGTTTTTCTTTTTTTCGCCATGACAGCCACACATTCAACAAAACTGAAAAACCTGCGAATAAAAATGTGATTCGGGTTGAAACGGAAAGTCGATGCAGCCAAGGTAAAAACCAATCCCATCCCAGAACAACATCTTGAGGACTCGCCACACTGGGCGTTCTTGCCCAACTATAAATGAGTAACGACTCGTACTGTGGAACACCGAATGAAACAGCCCAAGGCATCGAAAATTGCGCAAACAGCGGGTTCGGAAACAATGGCACGCCAGATAGAAGAAGACCACGCAAGACATGCAAAGAGATCATCACCACCATAACCATTATTATTCTTACAGACACTCGGCGGGCCAGATATCCGTGTTTTAAACTGAGCACTACAACAATCGCACAACAACAGAATACAAAAGCCACACTGCTGAGTTTGACCATGCTTGCTGCAACACAAAGTATTAGGATCACCATTGCATCCAGTGTTGACTTCTGTTTATCCGAAGAGTGCACCAGTCTAGCCAGATAAATAAAGATACAGATTTCCAGCAAATCAATTGCGGTGTCAGGCGTTGGGTTAGCGATGACGCCGGCTACAGCAGCAACATAAATAAATAAACAGCTAAAAAATGCCAAACGCCAATGTCTTGACTGCGTTAATCCCACTTGCACAATTGTCATCACCGTCAAAAGCAATAGAAATAGCCCTCCGGCTGCATAGCCTCTATTCCAATAGGGGGCTAGATTGCTCAAAGCCAAGAAACCAAAATAGCTCTGATTAAACCCAAATCGCATGTGCACGTTTGCAAGGCCGGGAATCATCGGCGCCTCATTTAACCACTTAATGCTTCCGAAATGGTAGAGGCCAGAGTCGTAATTGCCAGGCAAGTCCATCGCACGACAGATAGCAATAGCGCTAAAGACAATTGCAGAGAGAACGTAAATACGGTTAGAGAAAAGAAACGCGAAGGATCGGATGCACGCCTCAGTGTCAGACTTCCTCAAACTGACTAAAAAACTCATCGATCCAAAAACTGCCACAGCACTCGTAACCATCCAATCGATTTGCACAAAAAAGTGAACTACTTCGACAACACTTAAAACAACGACAAACCCCAACCAAGCCGCGGACATATCCGTAACCACTGGGGCATCGACATCAACCAATCGGAATAAAAGTCGCCCCCATCCGATCAAAATCACGGCCATTGACACCATAAATAGGCAAAGCACCGCCAAATCTGCGACGACTCGACTTAAGTCCATCTACATCAATGCCCTTGAATGATTTTGCGCTGTAATCTGAGTAACGCGGTCATTAGCTTATCCCTGAAGCCTCTGTTTCTGCCAACATACTTTAAAAACAATTGATCCAGATCTTTAAAATATTGCTCTTCCAAGCGACCTGAGCCTGAAATGGATCCTTCGTACAGGCGGAATACCGCCAGATCATCTGTCATCACCTCATGGCGCGCACCATTAGTGAGGAAATTTAAAAACAATTCGTAATCCCAACAGGTTGTATTGCTGGTATTGAATCCACCAACTTGTTTGAACATCGCAGCTGGGAAGAAGGTGGTCTGCTGAAAAATGACAGCTGATCGGTTTAGCATCGCTGACGGCGTCAGTCGGCTAGGGTGGATCTGCGTTCTCCGTGCAGATCCATTTTCTGTGTAACCACCGCCAGTCACAAACACATCGCTTTTGTTTTGTAGAAAAAACCGCGTGACATGTCTTAACGCATTTGGCAGCAAAAAATCATCTGAATTGATGAAACCATAAATGTCGCCTGTCGCTCGTGCAAAGCCTTTATTCAATCCGTCTGCCGGACCCTTGTCTTTCTCAAAAACTCGTACGATGCGATCTCCGTACGATTCGACTAATTCTCGACTCCCGTCCTTGCTACCAGGGTCGACCACGATATATTCAAGCTCACATTCTTCTTGATTAAGGATGGACTCAATGCACTGGCGCAAGTACTTTTCTTGGTTGTACGAGATGGTGACAATTGAAATTTTCATTTTAAATTTTCATGCCTTGCGCCGCGACATACTTCCAAGTTTGCGCAGCACACGGTTGCCAGGAATAGTGGCTTGCAAGCTGCTGGGCTTTTAAAGCTAACGATTCCCTCATCTCTTTGTGATTAATCAGTTTTTGTATCGCATCAGCGATTGATACATCGCTCTGCGGATCGAAGTACGAGCCCGCATCCTTTAACGTCTCTGGAAGACTGCTGCGATTTGAACAGGCGATGGGAACACCGACCGTCATCCCTTCTAACAATGTGATACCAAACGTTTCTACACTTGAGGCGAACACAAAGATATCTGCACTTGCAATCAGTGCTGGTACGTCACTATGTGGGACGAAGCTCAATAAATTGGTGAATTTTTTATTCGGGTCAGAGATCTGGATTTGCTGATTCAGGATGGTTTGCCCTTCTTTATTGCCACCACCCGTTAACGTCAGCGTAACGTCGAAACCTCGGTCTCGCAGAATTTTAATTGCCCTGACAACCTCAGCCTGATGTTTGTACTTCCATAAAGGAGATATATACAAACAGTTAATGGCTCGTTCGTCTTTATCCGGCCAAGGCACTCTAGTCAACGGCTGTTTGAACGCTTCATCTACACCGTGAGGGATACAGCGGATGTTCTTTAACTCACCAGTGAACAGTTGAGTGCGCTCCGCAGCGTATTTAGTCAGGAAAACGACCGCCGCAGCGCGTTTGAACGCGCTGATTTGTACGCGTCGCAGGACGCGTTGGTGTATGTCGCCAAACCCAAAACCGTATAAGTCATCAAACCCCTTTTCAAAAGGAATCATATTTTGATGTAACACGATCATGGGTTTGAAATTACAAAACGTTGTGGCATCAACGGAGAACAATACCTGACACCCCGTCGCTTTTATCTCTGTTGCCAATTGGGTAGCTTGCCAAAAGATCTGATGAAGTAACGACTTTGTCGACACTGACGGGCAATGTTTTACCAGCCATGGCCGGTCAGGTAGCTTATCTAACAACTCGCGATAGCTCCAGACGTGAATCTCAGCAATCCCATAGATGCTCACATCATCCAAGTTCATAATGGCTTTCAGATGGGCAATGCCACCACCTGATTTAATGCGGGATGCATCAACTGCGACTTTGATACCTTTGGTCATCATGAATAATTACGTTTAAGCACAGATACCAAACTAGCCGTCGTAATATCTGGGCTGGTTTGGCTGGCAAGCTGCATGCTTCGCTTACCCATCCGTACTAATTTGTCGTTCGGTGTTGACGATACTAGGTGCATCGCGTGTGCAAGCTCTGCGGCTGAGTTGTTACAAAAGGTGTAGCCATTGAAACTGTCAACAAGATATTGTTGCTTGGCCCCGATATGCTCTGACAGGATCAGTGGCAACCCAGCCGCCGCGAATTCATGAGCAACGACCCCCCAGGGTTCGTAACGGCTTGGCAAAATAAAGCAGCCCGATTCAAATGCACTATTTACCAATTGAGCTTGTGGCAAAAAATCCCTAATCTGTAAATCTTGATGCCGAGCCATCGCCGTCGTTAATTCACCCTTCATCGGACCATTACCAATGCAAGTTAATCCCCACGTGCCATGGTATTGCGTTTTGTAGATATCGAACGCTTCGAGCAATAGATCAACGCCTTTCGTCTCAGCGAATCGGCCAACATATAAAAACTTCGAGGGATATTGGTTGTGCTTTGTTGAATCTAATGCCTTGGCCGCTTCAGAAAAGAGATCAGAGTTACCGCTTAGTAAATTTGACATAATCTCATTCTTTTTAAATCCAAGCCTCGCAGCATATTCATACTGCAAAGGACCCGGCACCCAGATGTAACTGTAGTAAGGCTTCTTGTACAGCCAGCGCATTACTAAACAAGCCAAATGCTTGCGCAAGGATCCTGTCCATTGCCCATCTAGCCCAGCAACCACGGGTATCCCCATTGCCTTTAATTTTTTTAACGCCGGGAAGTAGCCTTTATCCATCCAACCTGTCACATAGACCAGATCGGGCGAGAAGTTTTCTGCGAATTCAACGATCTGAGCGCTCGTATAGGCTGATCTATCGTGAAACCGAATGTTTTGATTACTAGTATGTTCGCTCGGGATAAAAGGGGTGAGCTTGTTCTGCGTCCAGTGAAACACCTCTACCGTCGCTGCATAGTTTGTCGCCAGCCGCTCAAAGATGGGGATGTTGTGACCTTGCAGTTCTGTATACAGATAGAGCACTTTCATCATGCCTGGTCCCTCGATCCAAGTTCACGATATAACTGCATGGTTTCTTGCGCACATCGTTGCCAGGTAAAGTGCTTAAAACGGACACGTCCCAGATCGATTAGTTGCTCACATCGTTGTTTGTTATAAACGACCTGTTCTATCGCATGCGCGATTGCCTCAGGCTCAGTTGGATCAAAAAATTCTGCTGCGTGTTCAATGATCTCTGGCATCACGCTTGCGTGACTACTTACAACAGGACAATCACGGGCCATGGCCTCGAGTGGCGGTAGGCCGAAGCCTTCGTAGGTAGACGGATAGACCAAAGCAGCCGCGCGTTGGTATAAATCGTATAGCACTTGATCATCGCCGCTTACTTGAACAACTTGATCCGCCTTGAGGTTGAGGGCTTCAATCAGCTTCGCTTCTGACGAATTAAATGCCCCCCCACCGAAAGCGATTAAATCAAAATCTGCTTTCAAGTTTCTTGATGAAGCAATCGCTTCAAGTAGCTTGTCAAAGTTCTTGTAACCACCTCTTAAACCCACATAAAGCAAGAATGGTCGGGCATCTCTTTTCTCTTGACTCTCTGATTTGAAAACTGCGTCTCGAGTGGTTTCATCACATCCCAAATACACAACCGAAATCTTCTCTGTAGGTATGTCAAATACGTGAATGAGATCTTCACGTGTTTTTTCAGAGATACAGACCACTCGATCAGCTCGAGACACTGCAGCATATTTTTTTGAAGTTTTTCTGCTTGCTAAATCAGTGCCATCCGCACCATACAGTTCACCGATCATATCGAACACAGTCACAACGCTGGGTGTCTTGGTTGGTGCAGATGCGGTGCTCGAGAAATATGTTTCGTGCACCACATCAGGTCGCCAGCTTCTAATCTGTCTCTTGCTAACCCAGGCGTTAGCGAGCGTAATCGCAGAGGCAGCTTTGGGGGGATACCGCCTCACACCTACTCCGTGCACGATTGCTTTATCGAGACCTCTGGCATACTGATTTCGATAAAGCGGGGCAAAGATGCCAATCTTTTGTTCCAAGTGCACCAGCTCTTGCGCAAGGCGGCAGAAGTAACGAGAAACACCCCCTGTCGCCTGCAAACAAAATGCCTGATGATCAAAGGCGACGCGCATTCATGCCTGCCTAAGCAAAAATCGCTTGATCTTGCGCCACTGCCGTTTAGAAAACGATGGGGCGATCTGATCTTCTGATACAAATTTATCTCCCTCTGGATCCTGCACGACAGCGTGCGGATGAATAAGGGGAAATATCATAGGCTCAGTTGGCATGTTCGCGTGAGTCCCCACGACCTGCGTATGAGTGGCCTCAGGGCCAAATCCGATGTTAGAGATCAGATTCACATTGGGCGCAACTTGCAACATGCCCTTTAGCAGACATGCAAAAGTCCAGGAGCAATCCCACGTATCGAGGCTACCGTTGTACACAGCCTCAAACGAGTTACGCCAATAGCTTTGCTCACCTCTGTTTTTAAAGGTTGCTTCAAGCCAGCCTTCGTCACGTAATTTCGGCCATCGATGCATATCCCGGTCGTAGTGCTGCCAGGCTCTGCGCCAAGAAGCCCAGCCCCAGATGTGTGTATAGCGCGAGAAGTAATAGCTCGCCTGACCGCGTTTGCGACCAAACTGTACGTTGCCACCAGAGACCATACTCACTCGCTCGTCTTCACGGTAGTAGATCAGCATTTCTTCACAAAATCTGAAGAAGCTAGGTTCAGGCAGACAATCATCCTCAAGAATGATGGCTTCTTCCACCATCTCAAATATCCAGTCAATGCCACTTGAGACACGCATCTTGCAGCCCATGTTGGCCTCTGCAAAATTAGTGATCACTTCACAAGGCCAGTCGACCTGCTTGATGATGGCACGCGTTTGTTCGCACTTTTCTGCCTCACCCGCGCGATGCGCACGCGGTCCATCGGCAACCACCAGCAGTTTAGGGGGCCGAGCTTTTGCGATCTCTTTAAACACCCGTTCTGTCGTATCAGGTCGATTAAAGATGATGAGCGCAACAGGGGTATTCAGCTGGAATTCGGACATCATGCCTTTGTGCTTACAACCACTTTTCTATTCAGTGAGACCGATCTGAATAAAGCGGGATAATCGTTGCCCAGCCACTTCAAGATTAAAATCTCGTCGATAGGCTTCAAAATTAGCGTCAAGGTTAGGGATCGTTTCTAACGCGATTAATCCAACCCGAATGCTCTCGACGTCATCTTCTTTGACTGCCAAGCCGATTTTATAACGCCTGACACGGTCACCCATTAAATAAGCATCCGAGACGAGAATGGGTTTCTCGAAATAGGCTGCTTTAGACAACATATTGCTACTGCGGCTGAAATCCCGATAGACAGCAAAAATAACATCCGCAAGCGCAATCACCTCATTGAACTCGCGCTCATCCGGTAAATAATCTGGATAAATCATCAAATTAGCTGGGTGATCAACCACGATACCGTCTAACGCCAGCTGATCAGCCTCGGTGAGATTGTTGCGGTTGATGCGACCAATTTGGACAAAAAACCAACGATTTGAATCAACGCTTCGAATCAGGTCATACCAGGCAACGAGGTTTTTTTGTTTACCGATTGAGCCACCCATGAAGACGATTTTACGACCGGCGGCTTGCTTGGTGATCTGTTGAGCCAAAGCGGTTAACTGTGCAGGCAGATCAACCTCAGTAATATCTGGCAGGTACTCGAAATGCCGCGTAGGTAAAGCCCTCTGATAATGATCACAAACGAGCTCATCCAGAAAACAGGTGCCAAGGTAACTCGGTAACTGGTAATAGGCCTCGACAGGCTCAGCGCTGGGAGTAATGCAAACAGCTGACCAGGGGATATCCTCGCTAAAACTGAAGTTTTGCCACGCAGCGGGATCTACCCGATAGGCATCGACGTACATATTGAGCACTTTGCTCACTTGCCCGGGATATTGCGCAATCCCCTCATTCACCGCAGCAGCAAAATGAGCTGGTGCAAGCACGGATTCGGTTTGTTGAGCATGCGCTAACGAAGGCTTTACACTTTGCTTGAGATCGCGATAGAGGCTGTGAACTTTATCCATAATAGAATGGGCAAGCAATAACCCGGCACGTTTCAAATACTGGCCCAAAGTTGCTGGCCTGGGCTGGTAGCAGGCTTTATCGAACTGGGTATTTAAGCTCTGCCAAGCCTGGCGAAGCAACGACGGGCGAGTCGTCGTACCTGGCTGTGCTCGAAAAACAATTAAGTCATCCGAAACCGAGAAGCCTTTTGCGGCGAGTTTGGCTTCCAAACTGAAGGGATCAGCGGACAAGGCGATGACCCGCCAACCGTCTTTGCGTAACAGCTGAATAAACAGGACATGCCACGAATCCAGATGCCCCTCGTTTGAGATGGGGTTGTAGACAAGAATGTAGCCATCCGCTTTCATCAAGATCTGACTAGTGCTTGGTCGGCTGAGACAACGCCGCTTGGTAGACGTCAAGATACTGATCAACCACGACCCTAGGGGCAAAACGCTGTTCGGCAATCTGGCGGGCACGGGACGATAACTGCTGCCATCGTGCATCGTCTTGAAGTAGCCAAGCGATACCTTTAGCAAGATGGTCTGTATCAAAGGCAGGCGCCAACCAGCCGCTTTGCTGATGATCCACTATATCTGGCAAGCCCCCAATACTGAAGGCTGCAACGGGCACACCGCAAGCATGTGCTTCGACCGCGGTATTAGGCAGATTATCCAGGCGTGACGGCACCGCCATCACGTCGGCAGCGGCGTACAGCAAACTCATGACATGATCATCGTTGACACGACCCAGCCAGTGCACCTGACACGGCCAATCACTAACCCCGGCGTGTGCATTTACTGGGCGAGATTGACCAAAGATCAACAGATCTGGCAAGTTTTGCCCCATATTTTTCAGCTTCATGAAGGCGTCGCGCAAAAGGTCTTCACCTTTCAAGTGTGCCATCCCACCAGCAGAACCTGACAATACGTATTTTTTATGAATATCCAAACCCAGCACAGATCGGGCAAACTGCTTGTCAATCGGTCGCCAGAGCTGAGCTAACTCAATCGGATTAGGGATGACGCGAACGGATTGATGTTTTAACAGTGCGCTATCACCGACGCAGCCCGCCATCCAGCGCCCTGGGGTCACTATATGAAACAGTTGCTTTGACCAAGCCGCGCGCTTGGCTTCCCAAGTTTGACGGTTTAGGTCTGGGCCTGATTCACCGTCAGGTCGGTTATCACTGCGATAGCCAACTCTGAATCGGGCGCTAGGACGATCGTCAAAGACAACATGCTCGCCCCCGCAAAACGCCCACATGTCGTGCAAAGTCCAGACAATCGGCTTTTTTATCCGACCGATATCTTCGATCGACAGCAGATTCGCGATCCAATGCAAATTCACAACGTCAGCATCGCTGGCATTGATTTCCTCCACAATGCCAGCGCTGGTATCACCGAACGAATGCATGATGGTATTACTGCTTCTAAATTTTCGGCGACTAAACTCACGCCACTTCTGTTGCAACTTGTCTTTTACTTTTTGGCTGAAATTGCGAGGCGCTTTACCAGCCAACACTTTGTTGTTAGCAGTTTGATGCACCAACACACGCATTCGACTATCTACACCGCATTGCAACAGGGCCATATGCAAGCGATAAGCTGCCCGGGAGGCGCCTCCGCTAAAGTCATCGGTAGATAGTTGCAGGACTTTCATAGGTGTCGGTTAACGCAGTGATCGGCCGGATTTATTTATACAATCTGTTAGAAACTCGATGAAATGATGGCCCAATGCCTCAAGGCTGAAATCCTGGCGGTATGCTTGGAAGTTATCGCGCCGAGCCTGCGGGTTTGTAACCAGCTGATTCAACGCTGCTTGCATCGCGGGCACGTCGTTCTCGTCGACCGCCATCCCGATATCATATTGCAGCACGCGCTGACCCATTAACTGTCCACTCGCGACCAATATTGGTTTATCAAAGGCAGCGGCTTTACCCGGCATGTTGCTGCTGATTTTGAAATCACGATAAACCGCAAAAATCACGTCACTTGCTTGCATGATTTCGTTAAAGTGCGCTTCATCTGGCAAGTAGGCAAGCTTAACGAAGAGATTCTCTGGACATTGCGCCTTTATCTTGGCAAGTTCACGGGCATCATCCTCAGTCAGGGTGTTTTCAAACATCTCACCGATCTGGACGAAAAACCATTGCTCAGGATCCATCGCAGCAATGAGTTGATACCAGCGAGCCAGATTTTTATTACCCCCGAGAGTTCCCCCCAGAAAAACAATCTTGCGTCCTCGGGCGCGCTGCTTAATTTCAATCAAGAGTGGGGTCGGGGTCTCGGGTACTTTGCTCTCCGTGATGTCAGGCAGATAGGCGAAGTGTTTGCCAGGCATGGTTTGACGGTAGTGGTCGCGGACTCCCTCATCCAGAAAGCACATCCCTGCAAGCGACGGCAAATGGTAATAGCCTTCGCTACCGTCAACGGTGGGTACAAATCGAATCCCAGCCCACGGTAGCGACCGCCCTGAATCAAATAGCTTCCAACTTTGGCGTGTCGTTGGGTACATGTCCATATACATGTTGAATACCATGGCCGGTGACCAGCGACACTGTCTTCTGAACACACGTAGCCGCTTGGCGAAATCATCGGGATTGAGAAACCTCGGATCATGGTGGTCAGTGGTTTGGCCGAAGCCAGAAAAGGGATTCAAAAAAGGCTTGAAGACCCGATACACGCGCCCCCAAACCCGTTCACTCAACGTGCGTGGTGACACAGCCCAATCCAGCACCTGCAAGTTTGGTGCGTCAGCTTGCCCCTTGATCTCTAGCCTGGCGATCAAATCAGCCTTATCCGGAGTGGCTGCAATGACCCGCCACTTGGCCTTGAGCAAGAGCGACACAAAGAGGGCGTTCCATGAATCAAGATGCCCGTGTCCGGAGATTGGGTTGTAAATCAAAATGGTAGGCACTGACTGGCTCATCAAGCAACCACCCGCTGGTACCACGTTTCGAGCAACACTAATTTATAGACAAAAAATAGACCATGCCACCCTTGAGTCTTCGTCGTTGCAAGCAGGTGATCCACTTTGTCCCGATCAAGTACGCCGCACTCGACGAGATGCCCTGAGCGTAATTGATCACCATAGGTCTGAATCACCCCGGTCAGCCATTGATGCACCGGTGGTTGAAAACCAGCTTTGGGACGCGACAACACAGCATCAGGTAAAACGCCTTTAAGTGCCTCGCGCAACCAGGCCTTTTGACCAAGCGCATTGTCTGGCTCAATCGCCCTGAGCGACATAACGGTTTGAATCAGGTTTGCGTCGAGAAAAGGCATGCGAGTTTCTACACCGACTGCCATCCCAACGCGATCGCCTAGAGAAAGACAATTAGACGTTAGCCAAGTATCGAATAGCAGACGGATAACTGCCGAAGGGATTTGTTCGCGACTAGGCTTGCTGTGCGCGGTCGGCTGAAACAGGCTTTGTTGATTAACTTGCTGCATCGCTTCACCGTAAACACTTTCGCCCAGTGAATAAGCGCCTTCAAAATCCGGATGCAAGAGGTAATACAACAATTGTTCAGGCGGCTGACGTGGATCACCCAACTTTTGCAAGACATCCGCCCAATGCCTGAGCTTGGGATACGCCCTAGGATAATACGAAACTTTCAGCAAAAATTGATGCGCCCCGGCCGAGCCTAGCCACCTGGCAAAAGCAAGCAGCAGCGGATGGTCGTAGGCCAACTGATTGAGCTTGACGGCCTCGGTCACGTAGGGATAGCCCCAGAAAAGCTCGTCGCCACCGATACCTGACAACAGTACTTTGATCCCCTGGTCAGCAGCAGCTTTCGGGACGGAGTAATGCCCAAAAGCGGCTGGATCTGCAATGGGCTCGTCCATAATACTCACGAGCTCTGGGAAAAAATCAACGAAACTTTCGACCGGCAGCTCGACCTCGTGCACGATCATCCCAAGAGAAATCGCTAATTCACGGGCTTGCTCTCGCTCATCGTAATGGGGCCGTCCCGGATAGCCTACACAAAATGCGTGCATGGGTTGTGGATTGTTTTTTTGTGCAAGTGCAGCGATAGCGCCAGAGTCTATCCCGCCTGACAACGCCACTCCCACGGGGACGTCAGCCCGAAGAGTCATTTGTACAGCGGACTCTAACCCGTCCCGGATCTCAGCAAGGATCTCCGCTTTGCCCCTAGGCGTGGGTATCGGTTGAGCTGCCGTATCGACTGACCAATACAGGTCGGGCCTGGCTTGCCAGTCGGTTAGCGTAAGCGTCAATGAATGTCCTGCCGGCAACTTATAGACACCCTTCAACAGGGTTGCCGGTTCAGGCACGTATTGATAGTGCAAATACTGGTCAACCGCAACGGGATTAAGAACCGGACGCTCATCCAAGAGTGGCAGTAGGCCTTTAAGCTCAGAGGCAAACGCCAGTCGCTTGTCGTTGAAATGATAGAAAAGGGGCCTTTCGCCGCAACGATCGCGCGCGATAAAGGCCACTTGGGCTTGCGTGTCCCAGATCACAAACGCGAACATGCCGATGAATCGCTTGACGCATTCGCGACCCCACGCGTGATAAGCCGCTAACAACACCTCGGTATCAGAATGACTGATGAAGCTCGCGCCCAGGGCTTCCAACTCGCTACGAAGTTCCAGGTAGTTGTATATCTCACCGTTATACGTGACCACATAGCGACCTTGATGACTGATCATCGGTTGATGGCCAGCATCGGTCAGATCAATGATAGACAAGCGAGTGTGGCCAAACTGCACATGGGTATCGCTGTAGGTACCGGAGTCATCTGGCCCTCGGTGGGCGAGCGTAGAAACGAATTGCGCTGCCAGCGGTGGGCGGGCGTCGGCGTTGCGGTGGATGAGCCCCAGGATGCCGCACATGCTAAGACCTCGAACCTAAAGCTTGCCTCAACTTTTTAAGTGCCCATTGAGGTGAGCGCAAAAGCTGGTCTTTTCTTCTTTTTAGGCGGTTATGCCAACGATCGGGGTGATCTGCACCGCCGAAATTCTGATTCAAGACATGCCGGTCGGCAGCCAAGTCTTGTTTAACTTTGACAGGGTGCGTCAAAGGGCCGAGAGGCAATGCGGGTAAGCCAGCTTGATCATCTGCCGCGACGGTGTGCGTCGCATCGGGTCCGAAACCGATATTGGTCACGAGATTGACCTGAGGTGTCGCAGTCAAGCCACCGTAATGCCAGACGGTTGCCGTCCATTGATAATCCCACGTATCGATTTCACCCTTCAGTACTCGGTCAAGCAAATTAGCCCAAATCTGACGTTCTATCGGATCAGGTAGTTTTTGCTTCCAATCCGCAGTGTCCTTCCAGCTCGGCCAGAAAGGGATGTCAACCCTATAATGCTGCCAGGCTCGGCGCCAAGTTGCCCAGCCCCAGCAGTGATTGAATTTCGAAAAATAATACGCGGCGTCGCCTCGCTTTTTACCGTTCTGAAAGTTGTTGCCTGTGATAACCCACACTCGCGGATCAGCCTCATAACGTCGCAGCAAAGTGTCACAAAAGGTAAAAAAGTCTGCATTAGGCAAACAATCATCCTCAATCACGATCGCTTTTTCTACTTGCTCGAAGACCCAGTCCAGGCCAGAACTAACTCGGCGTTTGCAGCCCATATTGCCATCTGCGTAGTTGCGTAATACTTCACATGGCCAATCAATATTAGCAACGACCTCTCGGGTTTCCCGGCAGCGCTCGGCATCAGTTGGATGCCCGACTCGCGCGCCATCAGCAATGATCAATAATTTGCTTGGACGCTGCTCGCGAATCACTGCGAAACTTTGCCGGGTATGTTGCGGCCTGTTGAAAATGATAAAGGCGATAGGGATATCTAGCATCATCTATTCAACGTCAGTCAACGCGTTGCCCGCTAAGCGTTTGAACAAATCCGACGTTTCCATCAAATCTTGGTAGGTCCCATCTGCAACGATGCAACCACTATCAAGCATCACAATCCGATCGCATGCCTGCACGGTTCGCAAGCGATGCGCGATCAGAATCATCGTACGCTCCTGACTTAAATCCTGCACTGCCTGCATGACGGCATCTTCGGTCATCCCATCGAGCGCGCTGGTAGCCTCATCGAACACAAGCACGTCCGGGTTATGGTAAAGCGCCCGTGCAATCCCCAGACGCTGGCGTTGACCGCCCGAGAGCTTAACGCCACGCTCACCAACGACGGTTTGATATCCATCAGGAAGCTGTGCAATAAACTCTGCTGCTTGCGCCATTTGAGCCGCTCGCTGCACAGCATCACGATCGATTTTGTGCTCTGGGATGCCTAACGCGATATTTTTTTCAATTGAGGCATTGGTCAAAAATACGGCCTGCGGTACGTAGCCGACTCGTTTACGCCAGGCTCTTTCATTCTGCTCGGTCAACTCAACCCCGTCGATCGCAATCGTGCCGCTTGCTGGCGGATACAACCCGAGAATAACGTCCGCTAGCGTGGTCTTGCCCGATCCCGTTCTACCAACCAAACCGATACTTTGATTTTGGGGAATGGTGAGAGTCAGTTTATTAAGCGCTAAGCGCTCAGCCGTAGGGTACTTGAAGCTTAAATCCGTTAACTGGATTTCGGTTTTAAACGTCAAGGCAACAGGGTGCTCATCGTCAGTATCTTTTTGCGCGGAACGCACCGTCGCCAAGTCAGCTTCTAGAGACTCAACAGCTTTGGTGTGGTATTTGATCGTGATGGCTGCCGCAAACAATTGCTGAAAAATCGGTACTAAGCGATTACCCGCCAGCGCATACAAGGCGAGTGAGGGGATGGCGGACATCCCCTGCCCCTTCAGGACAAAGGCCAAGGTAACAGCCACAATCCCGGCGTAAGCGAAGACCTCAATGACATAGCGAGGCATCGCTGAGGCCAACGAATTGGACGCTTGCGTATTCATCAATTCGGTCATCGATCGGTTGTATTCAACCGTCGAGGCATTTTCACGGCCTAACACTCTTAATTCTTTAATGCCTGAAAGGCCTTCGAGCGCTGTACGGCCTACGATAGTGCTGGCCTCAACCATCTTTGCGCCTAGTCTGACCTGTCTGACCCGAATCAAGCGGTAGACCATCATGTACCCACAACCGAGCACCATGACGGTTCCAAGCGCCACAACTGGATCTACCGCGACGATTAACGAAATCAAAACTAAACCGCTCAGCCCTTTTGAGACGACTCCCAGAAGTGACGCCAGAAAACCGCCAACAGCAGATTCAACATCGCCACCCAGCACACGCCCCAATGAGCTTGTATCGCGCTGAATGTGAAATGAATAGGGCAGGTATAGATAGCCTGAGAACAGCTCAGTTGCAAGGTGACGGCGCGCAGAGGCTAAATATTTGGTTTGTACCCAGAGATTGGTTGCAGTCACAGCATTACCAATTGCAAGCACAGCAACCGTCAAGGCACCTGCCGCGATAATGGCAGCCTGTTGGCCCTCGATGCCCAGATATTGCAACAAATTTTCTAGCCAGTGATATTTGGTCAGTATCGTCGGATCCATGACAATAGCCATGAATGGCAATATAGACGCCACGCTAGCCGTCTCAAATAACGACGCTACTAGACTAATGAAGACAACGAAAGCAAGGCCACGCTTACTGGCAACAGGCAATATTTTGTAAAGTCGCTTGAAAGGCTCAATAACGCCCGAGACGATACTCACTGGGCCGCCTTTAGCGAGTTTGATTCAAGAAATCGGCGTAGGCAAGTTTCAAGCCTGTCTCGATACCTATCTTGGCTTGCCACCCAAGGCGCTTCAATAGGCTACTATCAATCAATTTTCTCGGGGCCCCGTCTGGCTTAGTAGAATCAAACACGATTTCACCGCTATAGCCCACTACGGATCCAATGGCATGTGCCACTTCTAAAATGGTAATGTCCGAGCCATAACCCACATTGATATGGCTTTGCATCGGGCTCGTATGCTCGTCATAGATTGCCTTATCCAGATTCATGACATGCACACTCGCAGCAGCCATGTCATCAACATACAAAAACTCACGATACGGCTTGCCTGAACCCCAGATCGATACAGTCGGTGCGTTAGTCACTTTGGCTTCGTGAAAGCGCCTGATCAACGCTGGGATCACGTGCGAGTTCTCAGGGTGATAGTTGTCGCCTGGGCCATAAAGGTTAGTTGGCATCACCGAGCGGTAGTCAACACCATACTCTTTTTGATACTGACGGTTATAACTTTCGCAAATTTTGATGCCAGCAATTTTTGCTACGGCATACGGCTCATTGGTCGGCTCGAGAAACCCAGTCAGCAAGGCGTTCTCTGGCATCGGTTGAGGCGACAGCTTGGGGTAAATGCAACTACTACCTAGAAATAATAGCTTCTTTACCCCATTACGAAACGCTGCATCAATGACATTAGCCTGAACCATCAGATTATCGTAAATAAATTCAGCTGGGTACGTATTGTTAGCATGAATACCGCCCACCTTTGCTGCCGCCAAATAGACTTGATCTGGCTTTTGGGTCGCAAAGAATTCTCTGACCGCTGCTTGATCTGTCAGATCAAGCTCGGCGTGCGTGCGGCCAACGATTTGAGCAGGATCTTGGCCATTTGCAATCAACTGACGCACAATGGCTGAACCGACCATACCGCGATGGCCTGCAACGTAGATCTTGGGCATTTTGTTGTTTATGGTCATTTCAAAAATTTGCTAATCGACTAATCATTGAATTACTCAGGGCTTTAGTGATCTGGGGGCACTTTGACTTTGTAGTATCTACCAGTAACAACCGTTTTCAACCATCTCTTTATTGGTCGGGATATCCGTCAGTAAAGGCTTTATCCAATACGGCGAATTATTGTAAAAGTTAGCTTGACGCCAGACTTCATCGTATTCGGTCTCCCAGCGTTGGCCTCGTATACCGAATAATAATTGGGTTTGACCCCCTAAATGCACGCAGGGCACACCCATTTGCTTAATAAACTTGAGCAAGGGCAAGGAATAAGCGCCTGCGCCCACCACTGCAAAATCAAATTGATGCTTGGCAATCTGCTTTTTGATTGCAGCTAAACAATCAAAAAAGTTTTTGTACGGGTGACTCGTGGTTAGCCACGGCGGGTAAAACGATCGCACACATATGGTCTTTTTAATCGCTGCCCCAGGCCAGATGGATGCAAAACGCATTGCCTGCGCCTCAATGGTGTCAACCATTGGATGAACCACCAAAACCGTCTTGTCCGCCAAGCCATAATGCCACGCGTCTTTGCCCAGATAAAAGGGCAAGAGGTCGTCAATTACTGTAGTCGTCAATCTTGTCGGGTTGTATTGGTCAAGAAGCGCGGTGTCTTTGCCAAACCACCATTCAGCAACGGCATCAAGAGATCGAATGGAGTCGAGATACTCTTTGATCCACTTGGTGACAATCCTCTCGGTTAGAGGGAATACACCAGCATTAATACCGAGATTGTCACCCCAGATAACTTGCTTGTTGGCGCGACTATTGGCAATACAGTCCGTCTCAACAGCCCCTAACTTGCCGAAAGACATCGGGCGCTTTTTCTGGATGGATTGTTTGATGAGTTCGTTAAACAAAACGACAGACATATGTTTTATCCGTCTATATTGCTGGTGTCTTTTGGTGGACGCTTAGTCAGACGCAGTTTGGGTAGCACCCAACTAAAGTGTATTAACCGTGCATAGATAAAAGCATAAACAACAGCGCAAAAAACAAAAGCCAGCATCAAACCAACGGTATTTTTACGACACAAAATCGCCAAGGCAACGGGGATCAATGCGTAAGTCAGCATCATTGGCATGACACTCGAGTTTTGCTTCAAGCTCGAAGCGCCAGACAACCATTTGCGGGCAATACGCGACCAGACAAGACTGTGTAAATGTAGTCGGTCAGGATGACCCATCTTAAGCGTTCGGGCTGACCGACGAGCCATAGAAAAAAGCACTTCGAGTATCGGATAGCCACAGGCCAACAAAGGTGCCCAGGGAGACATACCTGGGTTGCGAATAGCAACCATGACCGCGATCCAGCCCAGAAGGAAGCCCAGCAAGTAAGCCCCCCCGTCACCCAGAAAAATCTTACCGGATGGATAGTTGACTAGAAGAAATCCGAAAGTTGCCCCACCCAAAATGAAGCAAATCTTGGCCATTTCAGCATCGCCTCCTAAAAAGGCCAATAGGCCTAGGCCTGCTAAACAAACCAGCACTGTGCTGCTGGCAAGACCATTAAAACCGTCGATGATATTAATGGCATTGGCAACGCCACCCACAGCAAATGCTGTGAAAAGAACCGACACGGGGGTAATAGCCAGCAACCAATCCACGCCACCAATACCGACCCTGGTAAGACTATCGCCAGTCAGCCACCAAGCCAGGACACCGCTAGCGCAGGTAGCAAGTAAGCGCTCAGTAACTCTACCTCGTTTAACCACGTCCTCGATGACGCCGGCAAGAAACGCGGGCAATGCCGCAATGAGAATAGGCCCTAACATCGCTGCGATTTCTGATGGCGCAAAAAACCAGCCTATCCAGCCACCAATCAGTATTGCTACGCCACCGATTCGAGGGGTAGGTTCTTGATGTACTTTCTGAACACCGGCTTCTGAGTCAAGGGTATGAGCGCCATGCAAATGTGTTGTCCACACGATGCCTAGGCAGATAGCTAGGGAGGCAAAACCCGCCGCGGCGAGTGCAATGTGTGGGATGGCAAAAAACACTATTGGTGAGCTCGTCAAATAGAAAAAATAACCAGCATGATAGCACGCTAAACATTAGCGGTTACTTGTCTCGTGCGATACAAGCCATTGATCTATTTAGCTTTTTATTGTTTATACTGCGGTTCGGTTGACTGGGATGACGCGATCCCAGAACCCTTCATCGTAGCGTTGCCAGGCATGGCATCCAAACGGCAGGCGATTGCCATTGCGAGCATACAAGTATTCCGGCTCTGCCTCAAATGCAAAAGCGATTGCTTCATCAACTGTTGGCACGGTAAAAAAGTCACAGCGCGCTGAAACGAATAGCCCCCAAAAGACATCTTCATTAACCGTGATATTTATCTGTGTATTTTTATACGAATAGCACCAATAATCTTTAAGGTATCGATAGCAGGTGGACAGCCAGGAACCGGGCCAATCTTCCATGAGTTTGTTTTGAAACAGCCGAGGTTGGCGTAGAACTCTCAGAAAATCCCGAATATTTCGCAGTGAGAATCCGCCATTGCCCACACAAAACAGGCTAAGGGGCCGGGTAGGGGTGGTGAAACCTTTGAACATGGGCGCACCAATATAAGAGTAGCCTTTACCGCACCATAGTGTTAACTCGTCGCTAAGCACCAGAGCATCGGTTTGCGCGATCAGCATGTACTCATAGGCTTCAAACCTTGCGTAAAAACGCTCAGAAATCAGCAACCGGTTATAGCCCTCGATACCAGTGAAAAATTGATCTGCAAATAAACTTACATGCAATCGATAGTCGTATTGATCCGACAACTGCGCAAAATAGCTTCTCAGACGTTCTGGCCCCACAATATACACATCATGCTGGGCGAGCAGCTCTAGTGTGCGCTCAAGCGACAGCCGCTCTGCGGGTGTCAGAACCTCTTTATAGAGAGGCACAATAATCGCTTGTCTTGCGCTCACGGCTGCCCTTTAAGCATTCTGACGAGCTTGTTTTTGACCCTGCGCACGAAACCCAAATATTTACGGGGAAATTTCTGATTCAGTCCGCCAAGATCATAATCAAAGAAATACTGATCAGCCTCGATATTCTGTTTGATTTCAGTCGGATGAGTGATGGCCCCCAAGGGTTTTACTGGTATGCCGGGCTCATCTTCAAGTGCCACAGTGTGGGTGCCATCTGGCCCGACACCAATATTTGTAACCAGATTAACCTGGGGGATTGCAGTTAGCGCGCCGTGATACCAAAGTGTGGCTAACCAAGGATACGCCCACGAGTCAATCTTGCCAGCACGAACACGATTAAAAATATCTATCCAGTAAACGCGTTCAAGCGGGTCGGGCATTTTTTTATCCCAGTCCGGCGATCCTCTCCAATCAGGCCAGAAGGTGAGGTCACCATCAAAGTGTTGCCACGCCCGGCGCCATGTCGCCCAACCCCAGCAATGGCCGAACTTAGAGAAATAGTAAGACGCATCCCCGCGTCGCTTGCCACGCTGAAAATTATTACCTGTGATGACCCAAATGCGTTCGTCATCTCTATAGCGCTCGAGCAGGTCTTCACAATAAGTGAAGAAGTCTGGATGCGGTACGCAATCATCTTCAAGAATGACCGCAGTTTCGACTTGATCGAACACCCAGTTCAAGCCGCTAGACACTCTGCGCTTAAGGCCCATATTCTGGTCAGCGTAGTTTCGAAAAACTTCGCAAGGCCAATCAATTTGCGCCACGATATCCCTGACTTCCTGGCACTTCTGAGCTTCGTCTGGGCGATCAGCTCTGGGGCCATCTGCGATTAAAAACAATTTCTTAGGCTGCTGCGCGCGCACGCTTGCGAACGACTCGCGTGTGTGGCGAGGTCGATTGAAAACAATCAGGGCGATAGCGAGGTCTGACATGGGCTTAATGTAAACGACTTCTGACGCGATAATACAATCTACCCAGTAGCTCTCGAACACACAAATCAGTGCTTACCAATGCGCTAGGATTCGGGAGAAATGCGGTGCCCCAGTCAACACCACTGCCAATCTTAAAATCGACGGGATAAGAAAATACCTCGAAGCCTTGCTTGTCAAATAAAGCTTTTGCCCGATTCATGTGAAAGGCTGACGTCACCAGAATGATTCGGATTTTGGACGGTTCAAGGACCTGAGCCACCGCGTGAGCTTCGTCCGCGGTATTTTGAACTTTACCGGTTACCAAAATCTGTTTTTCGGGGACCTGTGCAATCACAGCGAACCGTTTAAGTACATCCCCTTCTGTTTCGTCACCTAATTGCCACGGCAATTTGCCACCTGTAAAAATGAGCTTCGGTGCTTTGTCTGCCTTCAACAAGGCAACTCCGTCCCAGAACCGGTCCGAGTCACCCCACTCCGGAGCCACGCCATGGCTAGTTCGAATCCAGTCGATCATGCCCCCTAACACCACAACCGCATCTGCTTTAGGTGCATCTTCTACCGCTAGCTTCAGCGCATCCCCCTCAACCGCTCGAATAAGGTTCATCGAGGTGAAGGGCATGCTTGCAACATACAAGATGAGAAACGCAGCTAGCACCAACCCGCGTCTCCTGATCAAAAGACCAATAAGCATCAACGCCATGACAATCAAAAGTGGGGACAGAAAAATCGGCAAAATTTTATGCAAGTAAATCAAAATGAAATGTATCCCAGTCAAGCGGTTGCAGTTACGGTTGTCGCTTCAAACTATAATCGGGAAAGTGAGTAAATACCGTTGCCATTAGCTCAAAATACAGATACTCCAAGAGCTTCTATTTTTTTTGATGACGTAGCCAACCAAATATGACAAAAACACGAAAGGGCTTAATTTTGGCGGGCGGCGCCGGCACCAGGCTTTATCCGGCAACTAAAGCGGTATCGAAGCAACTGATGCCGATCTACGACAAGCCAATGATTTATTACCCACTGTCGACGCTCATGCTGGCCGGCATTCGCGATATCCTCGTGATCTCGACGCCAGAGGACACCCCACGCTTCGAGGCCTTGCTCGGCGACGGTCACCAATGGGGGCTAAACATTGAATATGTAATTCAGCCGAGCTCTGATGGGCTCGCGCAGGCATTTATTTTGGGTGAAAAATTTATTAACGGCAAGCCCAGCACCCTTGTGCTGGGGGACAACATTTTCTACGGTCACGATCTCGTCAAAAACCTCAAACATGCCAGTCACGCTACGCATGGGGCTACCGTTTTCGCATATCACGTCCCTGACCCAGAGCGTTACGGGGTAGTTGAGTTTGACGCTGCGTTTCGAGCGATCACTATTGCTGAAAAACCCGTCACCCCAAAAAGCAATTATGCGATCACCGGTTTGTATTTTTACGATGAGCAAGTTTGCGACATCGCCAAGAGCATTAAGCCGAGCGCAAGAGGCGAATTAGAGATTACTGAAGTCAATCAGCGCTATCTGGATCTAAAACAGCTCAATGTCGAGATTCTGGGTCGAGGCTTTGCCTGGCTAGATACCGGCACACACGATAGCTTGCTCGAAGCCTCAAGCTTTATCGCTACCTTGCAAAAGCGTCAAGGTTTGCAGGTGGCTTGCCCAGAAGAAATTGCGTTTCGACAAAAATGGATATCAACTGAGCAGCTCGAAAGTTTGGCTGACCCCCTTAAAAAAACCAATTACGGTCAGTATCTATTGAAGCTTATTCATCAGCCGACTCTGTCATAAACCTTGAGAGCCACAATTGCCTTATACCGTTAAGCCCACTGCACTATCTGGCGTGTTGATTCTGGAGCCCAAGGTCATTGCAGACAAAAGAGGTTTTTTTCTCGAAAGTTTTAATCAGAGAGATTTCCTGGCTGCAACAGGGCTAGATGTCACTTTTGTTCAAGACAATCACAGCCAAAGCAGCAAGGGAGTGTTGCGGGGGATGCATTATCAAGTTGAGCATGCCCAGGGCAAACTGGTTCGCGTGGTTCGAGGGGCTGTTTTTGATGTTGCTGTGAATCTTATGCGCGGCCATCCTGAATTCGGTAAGTGGACTGGCAGCTATCTTGACGAAGAGAATAAACGGCAGTTGTGGATACCGCCAGGCTTTGCCCATGGATTTTTGGTGTTGAGCGACAAAGTCGACTTTCTATACAAAACAACTGATTTTTACTCGCCCAGGGCTGAGCGCTGCCTGGCTTGGAACGATCCAACAGTAGCAATCGAGTGGCCACTCGAAGCTGAGCCAACACTCGCCGCCAAAGATACTGCTGGGATGGCGCTGGCACTAGCGGATGTATTTGATCTCGCATGAACCTGACCCAGTCTCGGTCGTTAGCAATTACGAAGGACGCGCTCTGTCTGTTGGGTATTGCGATATCGATGATCGCTGGGCTCTTGGTTCTTGCCAATCAATATCCCTCACTCATGAGCTTGGATCCCCAATACCGGATAACGACCTCCGCTCTCTGTCTGATTTGTGTCTTGATAGCCAGTTTGCTTAGCCCTCGGGCTGCCTTGATCGGCGTCATGTTTGCGTTACCCTTACAACCGAAATTGGCTTGGCAAATTCAGCAGTATTTTGGCTATGGCCGGATACTCGGGGTTCACACCGCTGGGCTCGATCTAGTGGCGGGCTTCTGTCTTGGCACAATCGTCAACAACACCCTGCACAGACGATCCTGGCGCGAAGTCATCGCAATGCCTTGGCCAGTCGCCTTAGCCAGCCTTCTGGTGACGACGTCGACAGCTATCGCCATCATCAGAAACTTGGCGCAATCGTCATCCCTTTTTCGGGTCGATGTCTTGCTCTATAACTTGTTGCATCTGCGCTCACTTGATTGGCATGATGATTATCGACCTCTGTTTGATTGGCTGGTTTACGGTTGCGCGTTTTTGTTTATCGCTATCCTGATACCTGTTTTAAAAAAGTTGAAAGGGCAAACGCATTACCTGTTTATGCCCCTCATTGTTGGGCTAATAATGAGTGCTATCGTCGGCATCAGGCAATCAAAATACGGCATTGGTTTTACCGCGGTTCAAATGCTTTTTCGCTCTGAACACTTTGGTTTCATGGCGCTCGGGTTTCAGGAAGATATTCACGCGTTTGCAGGCCAGATGCTGATCGCTGCAGTTGGCTTGTGGGGTTACTTTTACGCCTGCAAAAACATCCCTCTGCGCCTGGCACTCGTTTCGGGGGTTATCCCACTATGTTGGGTTGCTTTGTTTTTGAGTAAATCGAAAGCAAGTTTTGCGCTTGCTCTCGTAGCAAGCCTCGTGTTGCTAGCCATCTTTGTTACAAGACACCGCAGATATTTCTGGCCTGTCACCTTAAGTCTCGCGTTTGGGCTATTTGTATTTATGCTTTGCGGTCTGTTTTTTAGTGAGCCATGGATAGGCTTCGTTGCTCACACAATCCAACTTGCAGGGGTAAAGGACCTGGACGCTTTTAACTTGGCATTGTCATATCGTCCGGAAGTTTACGCCGCAGGATTAAAGATGTTTTCGCTTTTCCCAATATTCGGGATGGGTCAAGGTGAATACTATCGACAGGCTGCCAATCATGATCTCACTCATTCATTCTTTTTAAGCATTCAGCAAAATGGCGAGAACGGGCATAATTATTTTCTGCAAACCTTGGTAGAAACGGGTCTTATTGGCGGACTCGTCTTCGGCTTGTTGTTGCTGTATCCCGTTTTTAAGGTAAAAGATAAACGCGATTTGATCCCTGCTGTGGTGGCCATGGGGTCTATCTTTACTGCAAATATATTTGCCCACTCCCTACTGGTTCGTGAGAACTTGTTTATTGCAGCGGCCATGCTTGCGCTAATGTACGCCTACGTGAACTCAGAGCACTATGGCCAGCCCACCACTCACTTGGCCAAACGCAGCGGCAATTTCGACGGGTCGTCGACGCTATTTCTTCGCGCTGCACTCTCTATCATATTAGTGTTGCTTATTCTTGGCGCAGCGGCGGAGGTCAGGCGCGCGGCGACAAGTTTCCCTTTCACCGTGGATACCCAGTGCTACAAACCACGGCCTATTGATCGAGACGGCTGGACGACAGGTTTGGTCAACTTGCCGGTGCCAACGGGGTCTACACAGCTTAGTATCAACCTAAAACCCAATCAACTGATTCTTGATGGGCGTGCCTTAGTGGTCGAGATGTCGGTGCTTGATCATGAAGGAACAAAGCTTACCGAAAAAACAGAGCATCTAACGAGTGCGGGCCCTAGACTGCTTGAAATTGCAATACCCACACCCGACGACCCAGAGAAAGAAGCAAAAACAGTCTCGGTAAGGCTCGCCCGCTGCTTTATCCCTCGTAATCTTTTAATCAATGAGGACAGTCGCAGATTGGGGTTGCAAGTTGATTCTGTCAACTTCGATTAATTGAGTCGTTTGTTAAGCGCTCTGCCGAGCGTTATCCCAGGTTTCTCAACGGAGCGATAGAGCAAGTATGACAGCGCTAATACGACCGGCAAGGTCGCGGCAAGAGCAAAGAAAAATCTGAGTTCTGGCGCAAAACTTAAGAATTCGTCGCTCCTAATTAGTAATGAAACCACGAGCGTCACGACAAAAATATGCGCGAGATAAATTGAGTACGAAATCTCACCAAGAAAATGCAGCGATCTGCCACTTAGCCAACGATTGAGCTTTGGTTGTGCCGCAGAGATCAAGATAAAGAAGAGACCATAGAGCAAAATAACCGGTTTAGTCAGTGGCGCGATGCAAACCAGGCCAAGCAAAATATAGAAAACACTTGTCTTGGTAATGCTGTTGTTCGTTTGAATATGATGCCTCAGCCAGTTTGCGGCGAGCATGCCAGCAACGAAGGCGTTGAGCCGATAGGTGATGAAGCTAGGCTGGCCAAAATGCGCCCAGCTGCCCGCGTCAAGATAATTGCCCAACAGTCTGGGGCTCAATATGGCCATGGCAACACTGATAACAACCAGCGCTATTTGCAGGTTTTTTGTTCGAAAAGTTAAAAGCACAAGCGGGAACAAAACATAAAACTGCATCTCGAGTGAGAGGCTCCAGTCAGGTAGCGGTGTGCTCGACTGAAGCCCCGGGATAGCACCAAATACAAAGCTTAGATGAGTTGCCCACCACTGCCACGAAGTGACAGCCCAAGACGTCAAGGGATGATAGTTAGCGGTGTCGGTAATCCACGGAGGCGGGAAGATCGTCTCAATTTGATCTTTCATCAACGCAAGTGGATTTGCCAGAAAAAAACAAACTCCAAGCAAAACAAAATACAGGGGTGCGATTCTGAATAGCCTGGCAAGATAGAACTTAATGGCTGTTTTACCAAGGGGATGGTCGTAGCCGTGGCGACCTTTCCAGGTATGTACCATCAGAAAGCCTGACAACACCATGAACAGGTCGACCGCCAGGGGGTGTAAGGCTAAAAGCTTGTTAGAGTAGCCAACTGCTTTGGCCAGATGGCCGGTATATACCCACAAAGCCAAGCAGGCGCGAAAACCGTCGAGCGCAGCGAGATGAGAATATTGATCCGATTGGCGCTGGATCATTTCAGTTGCAGGTGTAGTCCATTTGCGTGCTGCTATTTCGGAAGGGATCCGTGAGCGCATCAGTATATTCACCCATCAGCAGTCGCTGCTTGGGCAGAAAATGCGCTCTGAAGTAGCGACTAGCTGTGGCAATGATATTGCCGCGCTCTGTGAGCTTGACACACCCATCTTTAATCGCAATCGTCCCAGACTGCTGTTGCTCAGTCAGACGCACGTCAACCAGTCTGTGTTCTTTGACATACTCTTTGGTAAACACTTGATCGAAGGCGTCGAACTTGATCCCGCCACCGCGTTGTTGGATTTTCTCCAAGATGTAAAAAGATAATGAGCGATCGATCACTGTGGGTACGGATATCGCAAACGAATACCCTAACAGCAACCAAATGCATAGCATTTGAAGACCTTCAAAAAAACTGAAAACCCGAAACCATTTGATTGTTACGATCAAAATGATCGACACACCAGCCGCAATAAAAGCATCAACGATCGAGCTATAAAACAGGACATTGACTTTGAAATATGCGATGTGCGCGTAATAGACTGCCAGTAACAAGATCCCGTACACAACTGTCGCGACGATAAGTTTGAGGTATTTCACGCTTTGAACACCATGATTTTGTTACCAAGAAAACTCAAGATAGTCTGAATAACCGTGGCGAGTAAAAAACTCAAGCGGTAATCGTTGCCGTAAATATCCGTAGACACATACATGACGCAAAAATGCACCCCAGCAAGCGTGACTGATAAGGCAATGAACCGCATGATTTGCTTTTGAACCGGCTCATTCGAGTTATCAAACACAAAATAGCGATTACCCAGAAAGGATGAAGTAATACCAAACACCGAGGCCATCATATTAGACAGGCCGGCTGAATGCCATAACAGCACTTTTAAACAGAAGCTAAGCACCGAAAAGTGCACAATGGTTGCAACAACACCGTTAACTAGAAACTTGGCTGGTTGAACAAGCGTAAGAAGCGACTGGCGGTCAAGTCTTCTCAGCATGTTTAACCGTATCGATTAAGGCAAGGTAGTCGACTGGATTAGTTGTCCCACTGCGAACGATACCGGTCAGCATCAAGGTCATTAAGGTGAGTGCGCCCGTCTGCATAAAGACAAGCATCAGTATGCCGAGTGCAACGGAGAACCAGCCCGGTGTCGCAAAACCCATGAGCTTAAGCGTAATAGCTACAAAACTCACCAAAACAGCTAGCGCAGCAATCAACGCGCAAACAATACCTACCCGAACGAGCACATCTTCGGCAAATACCATCAAGGCCTTGAAGCCATGCAAAGCAAGCCCAACAAAATTCATTTTGCTTTGGCCCGCGTAGCGTGGCCCTCGGTCAATCAACTGTGGAGCAATGCGCAACTTGGAAGTCAAGGTACAACCTGCCACGTGAGTCCACAGTTCTTGCATGGCGGCTAAACGTTTGACTGCCTGGGGTTTGAGTGCCATGTAGTTACCGAAACTGATCTTGCGACCAGTCAACAGTTGAAAGAGTCCCTTGTAAATCACGTAAAACGCCTTAAAGCGCCAAGTCTCGATTCGACTTTTGCGCTGGGCAACGACAACATCAACATCTGCCGATTGCAACGGGACAACCAGCTCACGAATCGATTCTGGCGTGTCCTCACCGTCTGAATCCATCACCACGGTGAAGTTGATATCGGGCAGTTTATCCGCAACGTAGCTCAGGCCCAGCGCAATAGCGCGCTGGTGCCCGACATTACGTTTAAGCGAAATCACAACGCCCTTTAATCCAGCGGCTTCGATTGCCTCAACCTGCACAGGCTGCCGTACTGAGCCGTCATCCACAACTACTAAATAAGGCTGACTACCATACTGGGCGCTTAAGGTCTGAAACAGACGGGTTGAAGCCTCGCGATCCTCGTAGACCGGCATGACAACAGCAAAGGGCTGATCCGGGGTGTATGAAGGCATAATTGTTCGCTGATTGCCTCAGAGCACTGTTTTAAAGTAAGCGATCGTGCGGGCCAAGCCTTCTTCCAGTGCAACCGTGGGTGCCCAGCCAAGCAGTTCTTTTGCTTTAGCAATATCGGGGCGCCGCTGCTTGGGATCATCCTCAGGCAAGGGGAAGTGAATCAACTTGCTTTGTGAGCCGGTGAGGCGCAGTACGCGTTCGGCTAGTTCAAGCATGGTGAATTCGCCCGGATTACCGATATTGACAGGGCCCGTCACCGTATCGTCAGCATTCATCAACCGGATGAAACCTTCAACGAGATCATCGGCGTAACAAAAACTGCGTGTTTGTGAGCCCTCGCCATAGACTGTCAGGTCTTTGCCCTGCAAGGCTTGCACTATAAAGTTACTGACGACGCGACCGTCGTCTGCAGCCATACGAGGGCCGTAAGTATTAAAAATCCTGACAACGCGAATGCGCAGTTGATGCTGGCGATGGTAGTCAAAGAACAGGGTTTCGGCGGCACGCTTGCCTTCGTCATAACAGCTACGAATGCCTATCGGGTTGACGTGGCCCCAGTAGCCTTCAGGTTGGGGATGCACAATCGGATCACCGTAAACTTCGGATGTCGATGCCTGAAATATCTTAGCGTTGGACTTACGTGCCAGCTCGAGCATGTTTAGTGCGCCAAGCACTGAGGTTTTCATCGTGTGGATAGGATCGTGCTGATAGTGCACTGGCGATGCCGGGCATGCCAGGTTATAGATCTCATCCAGGCCATCAATATGGATAGGATCGACAACGTCGTGCTCAATGGTCTCGAAATTAGGGTGATCGGCTAACTGAGCGATGTTCCTGCGATTGCCGGTAAAGAAGCTATCAAGTGCGATGACATGATGCCCCTGAGCGATCAGGCGATCGCAAAGGTGAGAGCCTAAAAAACCTGCACCACCAGTAACGAGAATCTTTTTCATGCTCATCTGCAATAAGGTTTAAATCCGGCCTACGCCGGCATAATGAAAACCAAGCTGCTTCATGGCGGCTGGATTCAAGTGATTGCGTCCGTCAAATACCACTGCCGCTTTGAGTGATTGCTTCAAGGCAGTCAGGTCCGCTGTCTTGTATTCGGCCCATTCAGTCACGAGCGCCAGTGCATCAGCGTCGTGGGTGGCATCCATGGCGTGATCAACGATACTTAACCGGCCATTGCGAATCAAGTCTGCAAAAACTTGTTCAGCAACCTCTTTGGCAACCGGGTCATGCGCCGCTACTTGCGCCCCCGCGTGACACAAGGCGCGAATCAAATCGATGGATGAGGCTTCGCGCATATCGTCAGTTTCAGGTTTAAAAGCCAAACCCCAAACGGCAATCTTGCGGCCAGTGAGATCTTTGCCCATTCTGGCTACGATGTGTTCGAACAAATATTGTTTCTGTTTTTTATTACGCGACTCGACACCATTTAAGACCAGTGGCTCAACGCCAACGCTCTGCGCAATTCGCACCAGCGCTTGCACATCTTTAGGGAAGCATGAGCCGCCGTAGCCACAACCAGCTTTCAGAAACGCAGGGCCAATGCGGCTATCCATACCCACCCCCTGGCGCACGTCTTCGACGTCAATACCGTAGCGATCGCAAATATTGGCAATCTCATTCATAAACGAGATACGCGTGGCCAACATGGCATTAGATGCATACTTGATCAACTCAGCTTCTTTTACCCCGACGGTTAACAGCCGCTTTTCGTCATCAACGAAAGGGCGATACAGCTTGAGCATGTTTGCTTTGGTGTTTTCGTTATCAGTGCCGATAACAACGCGATCAGGCTTAAAGAAATCTTCGATCGCAGCCCCTTCTTTCAAAAACTCAGGGTTACTGGCGACGTCAAAATCGATAAAGCATTTACGCTGAAACAACTGCCAGGCCACTTCGCCTTTGACTGATTCTGCCGTACCGACTGGAACGGTCGACTTATTGATCACGATGGCAGGTTTGGTCAGATGTTGGCCGATTTCGCGAGCGGCGGCCAGAACATAACGTAAGTCTGCAGAACCATCCTCACCCTGTGGGGTGCCAACGGCAATAAAAACCAGAGTAGGTTCGGTTGGCTCGGACTCAATCTTGCTTAAACCGGCTTTGATGCCAAGCTCAAAGGTCAGATATCCATTAGCCACGGCGCTATCGACAATCTCTTTAAGACCGGGCTCATAGATGGGTATCTGGCCTGCGGCAAGTTTGGCTAATTTTTTAGGATCAGTATCAACACACACGACCCGATTTGTTTTGTTGGCCAAACACGCGGCGGTGACCAAACCAACATAACCCGCACCCACAACCAGAATATTCATAAGAATGGCGCTTTGTTTTTGTAATCAATTAAGTGTTGGCATTATACCGGCGCAAAGTCGGTCAATTAAAACGGTGCTCGGCAATCAGTCCCAAGGTATCTCTAGCGGTTTAGCGCCAATATCATGCAACCAAAACTTTGACTCCTGGACGACAGATACTTGCAAAAAACCGCCTTTGATCGCCATTTTAGGATCTACCGTAATCGATACGCTCAAATCATCGTTAGCTCTCAAATCCGCTGGAATGTCTTGCCTTTTTTCATCCCAACTGGTGCTCGGCTTGCCCTGACCATTGACAAAGCGCCAGCCAATACGCACTGGGTGGTAAACACTAGATCCTGCGTAAAACGTCCTTAGGCTGTTATTTTTTATCGACAACTCAACAACGACACCTTCTTCAGTTCTTGTCTTTTGTACCAGCGCAAGAGAAATTTCCCGAAAGTCATCCTGGCTATAAGCCAATTTGAACCTTTCGAAACGTAGCCAAGGAAAGACTGACTGAAAATAATCGGTACTGCTGGCATCAGAAAGAGGATAGTTACCTTGCCAGTAACTAGTCATGATCGCGAGGGTCACATAACAACAGCCAATGATGCCGCTGAGCGTAAGCGTTAGAGCGTATCTTCGCAGTCTGCTGAGGCTGATGCCCAAGACCAACACACCCAAGGACGAGAGCTCGACGAAACCTCTGTGTCCAAAGCCACTACCTAGTGTCCATGAATGCCAGGACGAATAAAGAACAGTAAAGATAATCAACAGCACAATAAACAAAGCGGAGAGCACGTTTCTTGACAGGCATATCGCTAATACTGCGGTAAATATAAATACAGGCTGATAAAGTGCGAAACCTCTCGTATACGAGAGCAATACTTCGTATACATGGCTACCCAGCGCAATAAATTTTTCAGTTCCGTAGGAGGAAAATATCAGATGGGCCGTCACATAATAGTTATAGACAAGCATCAGCAAGGCAGCCACTGCTGTCGCCACCACCCACAATAGCGAGACAGTTAGTCTGGTTCTGGTCGATGAACCCGGGCAGCTAAAAACCAGCACAGCAAAAGTGATAAGCACATTAGTGGGCCTAACCAGGTACAGCCAAAAACTCAAAGCGGTAAACGCTGTCAAAAAACATAAGGACCATCCGGATCGACCGCTTTTGATGACAATCCATAACAACGCAGAAACACCAAAAGCACTGTATGCGTGACTCAAAGAGCCGTCGTACGTGCCGTAATGAAACAAGCCGCTACCAAACAGGAAGCCAGTCACCGCGATTAATCGGAGATAGCTGGGGCAGCCGAGTAATTCAAGAGACTTGTATGAAAAAACTGACCAGAACAGCAACAAGAACGCTGCGATCAGCAACACCGCGAGGTGTTGGATTGGGCTGAAGCCGTTGCTTACATCTGTCGATACCCAATAAGCAGTAAAGGGAAACTGCAACAGGGCCACACCCGGTGGGTATTTAATGCCGCAACGACTCTGCTCTTGATTGACAACAGATATCGATAGCGTGGGATCCAGTAGTGCTTTGTAACGGCAAAAATTGAAATCCAACGACTTAAATGCGGCCACCCAAATATGGTACCCGACCCCATCTGACCGAATGGGTGGCGAGTTTTTATAGGGCATTGAAAGGACGGTCCACGCCAACAGTACCGCCAAAACAAGCAGCGCTAGCTGAGAGGATCTTCGATTTAGCGTTTTATACATTGCCCGGTTGAGATCACTTTAACTTGCTCATTCAAGGCCTTTCTGCGTACGTCATCCGGCAAGAAATATGCGAAAAAACCATCTATCCTCGTATTCACTGGCACACACGGATCGGGGTATTGATAGCCTGGAGGGATGTTGCCAGAGTAACCGTTGATGGTTCTCAAGTGGTGATCTTGCGCGTAAATGACTGCGTCAATTTCTGTCAAAAAATATGTTTGATCTGAATCAGCTGTGACAAATAAGATATCTTTTTGTGCAATCGGCTGAGTTATTAATTGAGACAGGCTCCGACTCCTGTCTAACCAATCCTGCTTAGCTACTTGCAAAAAGTTGTAGTTGCTAGCCTCACAGGTCGCCGCTAAACACATCAATGTAGCGAGTATTGTTTTGACTAATCGAGACCATTTTGATTGCAACAATATCTCCATGGGTAATGCCACAAGTACGACGACTGGCATCATCATCACCAGTACCACGCGAGAGATTGCTCGGACCGATTTCAAACTGGGCACTTGTTCAATGACGATTAAGTACAAAGAATGGCCGTCAACGAACAACGTAATAAAAAACAGCGCACACAAAGAGATACTTGAAGCTCGTGCGAGCAGGAGTATCACACCTACAGACTCACGGTTGATCTTTTTCTGCCAACAGTAGACCAATCCGACCAGACCCAGTATCAGAGGACCTAGTCCCAAAAATAGCTGCTGCTCATGTCGTACCGGGACATCATTGAAGTGTTTACCTATCCATCCTGTCAGCTGAGATCCATCGCTAGCTAGGTAGCTTGCGGGCCTCGGCAACATAGGCTTAATGTCCTCAAGCGTTCTAGAAAAATGGTAAACCAAAGCGATTTTCTGATACTCACGCAACACCAGAACAGCCGCACTGACTGCCAGCGTTGCTAGTAGAAACCAGAGGGCAACTGAAACCCAGCGTTGTGACGTATTACCCATGGAATCAGGTCGTGCTGAAAGCACTCGGCACAAGACGTAGCTGACAAACATTGCTGCCAACAGACCTGCCAGAAATAAACCTAAGTAAATCGAACAAAGCGTCTGTATGGAGCACCACAGAGCCGTCTTGGCTAAGTCGATTAGACGAAATGAAGACATTGCCCGGTACCAGGCACCGAACGCCAGTGGCGTCGCAAAACGATAAACCAGCTGGGCATGATTTTCTTTATGCAAGACCGGCAACGCGAATGCAAAAACGAAGGCCCCAACCGCGGCTGCCAACAGCGAGAAACCGAGGCTACGTAGTACCCACCAACACACCAAAAAATTTAAGAGATTGCCCGTGATAAACCAAAGGAGGAAAGCATCCTCACGAGTAAATCCAACAAGGCGCGCCAATATATAACTAAAAGCTGAACCGAAGTGGTTATCACTGAATGCAAGAACCCCTTTGAACGGAAAAAAATACTGGGGGCTCCACAAGCTTGCTACTTGACCAGTGACCCATTGATAAAGATGCTCAAGCACAATACTGTTAAAACGCGCGTCAACCAGATCACCAGGCATTTTTTGAAACCAGCCAACGGCCGGCATCAAGTAACAGAAAAGCCCGATTGAAAAGATGACAGCTAGGCCAAATCTTTCAAACCCAATCAGTTGCGTACTACTCGAACTTGCGAAACGAATCTTGGCTATAGGCATAGACAGCATAGATTCTTGCCCCAGCGCTAGTGACGAACAAGTTTTAGTAACTGAAAGGCACTTTCTTGCCACGTCACGTAAGGCATCTCAGTCGAAACAGGATGTTGCTGATTTTGATACAAGCCTAACCACTCAACCAAGCCTGCTTTGATTTCACGGGCGGTAAACCCATTGAAGTAATAGGCGTAATCACCAGCTACCTCTCTGAAAACGGCCAGGTCGGTTGCTAATAGTGGCAGGTCATACGAGGCGGCTTCGATCAATGGCAAACCAAAGCCTTCACCAACTGACGCCATGATTAGTGCATCACAAGTCTCGTAAAGTTTTTGAAGATATTGGTCGCTGATGCCTTCAAGCCAGAAGAGTTTCACGCCAGCTTGCTGATGGCATCGCAGTTTTTCGGCAAGTCCGTCGATGTTCCAACCGAATTTACCGACCAGAACGAGCTTGATATCTTGCCCTTCAGACCACAGTTGCTCAAACGCAAGTAGCACCTGTTCGTGGTTTTTTCTGGGCTCGATAGTGCCAACCATCAAAAAGGTGGTCGAAGTTTTGAGTTTTTCTAACAATAATTCTGCTTCAGCATCCACACCCGTTGTGGGCACAGAGCTATCAATATCGCAACCCAACTGAAAATGTGAGATCCTCATGGGCTTAAGGCCACTAGCCTTGGGCAAAAAATCGGCGTTGATCTCATCTGCCACGGCTTTTGATATGCAAATCAACTCTTGCGATTGCAGCACGGTGTTGAACCACTGCGTAAAAACCGCCTCGATGCCTAGCGGGAAATTTTTAGGCATGGTGATCGGTAGCAGATCATAGACAACAAACTTAACCTGCACACCGAGGTTGCGCAGGCTCTGCAGCAGTTTCTCGCGGGCGGGGACAAAAGACGGATGCAAATCCAGACCGAGAAAAATATCCCTATCCGTAAACAGTACCGCTTCGTCCTGCAATGCTGGCTGCTGAGACGTTTCACCCCCGTTGCCGGGATTCAACCAGCGATACATGAACTGCGCAGCGTGTCGATAGCCGTCATAGTCGGGGGTCGTGTATACGGGCAATATCTCAACACCGGTCGGCGGCTGAGTGACAAAAGCGTGCAAGAGGGCACGGACAACACGCTGTATCCCGCTTTTGGCATCCATCGCCACGAGCATGGATATGTCTACACAAATCCTTTTGGCTTCGTGCGCTGTTTGGTTTCTAGCGAGCGCTTGCGCCAACCTGAATCGCACGTTGGCACTCCAGTCATTCAGATCAAGGGATGAGATAGAGGTAAGCAAATCACGTTGTATTGACGTTTGGCTGCGGAGCTTTTTAGCGTTAGTGCGCGGCAACGCAACATTAATGTCGGATTGATCTGTATTGCTGCTAATCGTTTGCACCAACTCAATTGTCTTCTGGTAGACCTCGTCGACTTTGATATTGGTCAGGCAACGCAGTCCGTAAGGGCACTGCTCTTTAGCCGCAATATGGCAGGGTGAACATGCTTCTGCCGTGTGCAAAATGATTGAGCGATTAAAGACGGGCGCCCATTCAGCCACCGTCTCGTGACCGCCATAAATACCCAGCACCGTGAGCCCCAGGTATGAGCCAATATGTGCCCCAAATGAATTATTGGCAATACAAATGCTGCTGTCAGCCAGGGATCCGACCAGCGCATCATAGGCCAGGCCAACATGGATCTTTACCTTGGCCGATTGCTGAACCAAAAATGGACGGGCTTCTTTATCGCTCATGACATAGATATGGATAGTGTCTACAGCCTGATGCCCATCCAGTTGCCTAATCAAGTCGGCGAAATTAGCGACGCCCCACTCTTTCACCTCATTACCGGCATAAGGAAACACTGCAATTGACGCCCGACCCGCTTCTGGCACTTTGCATACATACGCTGACGCCACGACGTAATCATCCTCACGCGCCGGGATCGCGTCAATCAATGCCAGCATTTGTTTGGCGGTTGATTGCTCGTTCAGGCGCGTTTTTTTGTACGGTACATCTTTGGCAGAGGGCAGTAGTAAATTGATTTGCTGATCGATCTCGCGATTAAAGGTCTGGTAAGCCACTTTTAATCTTGCATCTATCGCCGCCAAAAGTTGACGGCCGTCAGGCTGACGTCTCAGGTCAATCGCGATATCGTAATGTCCGGGCAATTTCTCAAGAAAGCCCTTGATCGCAGCGCTATTGGCACTGGGTGACGCTGCGGATTTTTGTTTGAAAAAATCAAAGGTAAAAATTTGATTGAACACACCAAGACTGCGTGCCAGCGGTAAACACCAGCTGCCAACTACTGCGTCAATTCGGGCGTTGGGGTACCGCACTTTAAGCTTCTTTAGTGCAGGGATTGCCAAAATAAAATCACCAAGATGATCGAGTTTAATCACCAGGACGTGTTGGGCGATAGCCGAGAGTGAATGCCCATATTCAACAGATAAGTCGGACATTGCTGCCAGCGTTGAGCTGGTCTCTGAAGCGAAGCGCTGCATGCTCTGAAGTGCCGTGATCGCACTCGCGTCCCAGGAGAACGTTTTAAAGTGCGCATTACCGTGCGCGACCAATTTGTCTCTAAACGCGTGGTCTGTCAGCGCCTGCTCTAGTTTGGCAGAAATGCTTTCAACAGACGAGGGATCAAATAAGGCCTCAGACAAGCCGATCACCTCGGGCAGGCTGGATGCATTGGCTGCGATGACGGGTGCGCCGCATGCCATGGCCTCGAGCGGAGGCAACCCAAAGCCTTCGTGTAAGGACGGGAAAATAAACAGTTCGCAACAGTTGTAGAGCTTCAGCAAGTCTTGATCTTCGAGGTAACCGGTGATGATCAAGTCCGCATCGCGTAGCCCAGCATCTTTTGCTGTCTTTCGAAAAATCGAGGTGTAATCGACCGGCATTTTGCCGGCGAAGACCAGTTGTCGTGCTTGCCTGACATCACGTGGCAGCTGAGCGTAAGCTTGAATCAGACGGACCAGATTTTTACGCTCATCTGCGCCGCCTGTGTACATAATAAACGGCCGATCAATGTCGTATTTTTTCTTAAGTGCGGTGATCTCATCAGCAGACAACGATAACTTTTGGAATGAAGCGTCGCAGGCACCCGAGATGTTGATGACCTCGTCGGGTGCGGACCCTAGCGCTGTCAGCGCCTCTTGCCGTGCGCTTTCTGAAATCGCAAGTAATAGACGGCAATTGCTCAGCGAATTGATTTTTCGCTGATAAAAATCCTGATGCAATTTACTGCTCAGAAAATGCTTATCCGGGCTGATGAGCGGGATCAAGTCGTACAAGATCACCACCGTCGGGGTATGTTTATCAAACACTCCGACACTCGTCACCGTATCGTCACCCAAGCCTTCAAACAAACTGGTGATTAGCACCAGATCTGGCTGAAGCCCTTCGATGAAAGCTTCTCTGATTCTCTCTGATACGTCACGCCGCTGGCTGTTGTTTGGATCAACCTCGCGCGTCGGCCCGATACCATCCCATACGCGGATCTGATCTTGGGGTAGTAAGCCATCAAACGCCGCCCGAATCGGTGCGACGGTGTCACTCAGCATGCTGTTCAATACCAGGATGATTTCGTGACCGACGGCATTGCGCACAATTGCTTGGGCTATGGATAAGGAGTAGCGCCCAATCCCGCGAAAACGGCTCTCTGACTGAGCCCCCTGCATGTCAATAACGATGCGCATCAGTACTTCTCTGTCTCTTTGATGGCCGCATCCAGTTCACTGAACATATGTCGCACAGTCTGAGGCTGGTCTGCAAGCAGCTCTTCATCCACTACATTCAAATCGCCTGCACCTGGCTGCGTCTTATCTGACCTGTTTCCCAAATTCAAAATATTGTGGAGTAAGTCAAAAATACCAAGCCGCTCACTGACTTTGATTAAAAACCCGTGTAGTTTAGGTTGGCTATTGATAAAAGACTGCACTCGTCTCAACACAGCAAAGATGATCTTTTTAATCAGTCGCTTCACTCTCGGAATAGGTCGGCGTGCCTCGATGAGCGTCAAATGATCCTGAATCCGCTGTTGATGGGCCTCGCCCAAACGCACTCGTTTATCGTAGCGTTGATCCAAGTCATGCAAAGCGCGCGTATGTGCAGCGTCGATCACGTTTAGCGCTTCCGTGAGCTGAAGTTTAATCTCAGCCATGTCATCGTTGACTTGAGCGTCGTAGCGAGCAGAGGCGTGCCCGAGTGTCACGCCGAGGTCTTGGTCGAAAGCATGACTAACCATCATCAAAAGCTCAGGTGCTGCGGCTTTTTGTGCGACCACCGCATAATCAGGACTAACGCCAGCAAAGACGTCGTAAATCTTGTGGTCTCGCTCTAGATCCAGACCCGATGGCTCTTGCAATCGCAAGATCTTGGTGCGATGAAAGCCATAATATTCGGGCAAGAACTCCATTAGCAGCGGAGGTAATGGTCGCTCATGGGTCGGATCCAGATAAAAATTGCTGGTCCCGACGAGAATGTTTTCTGGATTTGGGGTCTCAAGTATCAGCAAACCACCGGGTAGCAGCACCCTCAACGCCTCTTGCACGACCTGTTGTAACACCTCAAACGGGATGTGTTCTGCAAAGTGAAATCCCGACACCACTGCCTGACTACCGTCTGCGATGCCTCTCAGGGCAGCGAGCGCATCTTGCGTGCGGACGTTCAAGCCTCTCAACCGACACTCGGCGAGCATCCCTTCATCCAGATCAATGCCGTACGCCTGAAACCCGGTTTCAACCAGCAACTCTAGCCACTCACCACGGCCACAGCCCAGGTCGATCGCCGAAGCCGACGGATATTGTTTGAGCAAGGGTTGAATCAACGGCAAATACGCTCGCTGTCTCTGCTTGATCACCTCAAGCGAACCTCTGTGTTTGTCTTCAAATGCGCGGTAAAAACCATCTGTCATCGCTTGCACTCCATCACGGGCGGCAACCAGTTCACGCCGACAAAATAACCCTTGTCCACATTAATGACATCAAAGACGGCCGCCAAATCGCGCCACTCATAATTTTGGGCAATATGTGTATCTGATGTGTGCAAGGCTGCTGAAATTGAATAGCTACCAACGCCTAAATTGGCAGGAAAACTGAAGCTGTAGGTCATCCGGCTGCCCGCGGTAATCCGCTCGAGCTTATCGTCCAGGTGATGAGTATTCGTGCCAAAAACTGCCTGGCCAAGGCGATCTTTAATCACGTAACCCAGCACTAGTTCGGGCACATCCTGATGAGCCAGTATGTCAACAACCAGCTTGACTGGCTGCCCTACGCCGACCACTTCAATGGCTTGCCCAGTCTCATCACAGATTGAGACTTTTTCCATGGTGATCTCTCCGGTCCCGGATATGGTCTGAACCTTACCGTCAGCACCGGTCGTCTGCTTGACGGTCACGTTGCCGCGCTTAGCCAGCAAGGCATTGTAATAATCCATGACAGCAGCGGGCTCACCCTCCATCGACAGCTTTCCGGCATCCAGCAAAATGGCGCGGTCACAGATACTCTGGATCGAATTCTTGTCGTGAGACACGATTAACAGCGTAGTCCCCTGCTGACCAAAGGCTCTGATCCGGTCGAAACTTTTATGCTGAAAATACGAATCGCCGACTGACAAGGCTTCATCTACGATCAAGACATCTGGCCGCTTGGCCGTCGCCACGCTAAAAGCAAGGCGCATTTGCATGCCGCTTGAATAGACGCGAACAGGCAGGTCAATGTAATCGCCGATTTCAGCGAAGGCTTCGATCTCTGGCATCAACTGTTCGACTTCTTCGCCAGTTAAGCCAAGCAACTGTCCGGCCATCATGGCGTTTTGACGACCCGTAAAGTCGGGATGAAAACCCATCCCCAACTCGAGCAGGGCGGCGACGCGGCCCGTAATCTGAACACTGCCAGTAGTTGGCTGAGTGGTACCGGTAATCATTTTTAACAACGTACTTTTACCGGCACCGTTGATGCCAATAATGCCAACCGCTTCGCCTGGTTGAATCGCAAAATTGATGTCTTGCAGCACCCATTTCAGGGTCGACCGCGCCTTGACCCCAGGCAATATCCATTCGGCCAGGCGAGCCCAGCGATTTGCATATTGCTTGTATGCCTTACCAAGATTGTTAACTGTGATCGCACCCATCAGAGCTCGTCCACCATTTCGCCTGAATGCTGTCTAAACAAGCGCAATCCGAAGGCACAGAGCAATACAGCTAAAACAGTTACGGGCCAGAGCGAAGCCCAATTCGGCCACTGCCCCTCGACCAGTACCTGTTGGTATGCCGTCATCACTGCCGTCATGGGATTGTATTGAACAGCTTTTTGCATCGCCGTAGGCAAAATCGAAATAGGATAAACGACCGGGGTCAACCAGAACCAGAATTGCAGAACAACCGAAAAGAATTGCCCGACATCCCTGAAAAACACGTTCAGGACACCCAAGCTGACACCCAATCCGATCGTAAACAAAGTCTGAACAATCAAAAGGGGGATCAAAGCGAGAAACGCCATCCCGGGAAACAGCCCGGAAAATATCAAAAACAACGTGAATAAACCAAAGATGATCAGGAAATTCACTAAAGCATTTGTCACCACGATGACGGGCAGGCAGAGCCTTGGAAAGTTGATTTTCTTGAGCAAATTAGCTTGGTCGAGAAAAATGTTTTGCAACCGGCTTACCGTTTCAGTAAACAAACCCCAAGTCAGCACACCCGCACAGAGGTAAATGCTATAGGCAAACTTGGTATCGACGCCGGGTAACTTGGCGCGCATGATTTGCGAAAAAATAACCGTATAAACAACGATCATTGAGAGCGGCTTAATAATCGTCCAGACCGCACCTAGCAGGGCGTTGGTGTACTGGCTCTGAAATTCACGCTTAACGCTCTCGAAGATAAAGCCCCGATAACCCCAGAGGGCGGCAAACATGCGCATTGCTTAACCTTGATGGGTCGTCAGCATTAGACGCGCCCGTAGTTGTCTTCAAAACGGACGATATCGTCTTCGCCGAGGTAACTGCCGCTCTGCACCTCGATCATGACCAGATCAACTTTGCCTGGATTCTCCAGTCGATGCTTGTGTCCCGCCGGAATATAAGTGGACTCGTTGGTGGCAATGAGCAGATCCTGGTCGCCATTGACGACTTTTGCCATGCCATCGACCACGATCCAGTGCTCGCTGCGGTGGTAATGCATCTGCAGCGACAAGGAGGCGCCTGGCTTGACCACAATGCGCTTCATTTTGAAGTTAGTGCCTTCTTCAAGCACGGTGTAAGTGCCCCAGGGGCGATGCACGGTGCGATGAAGCTTATACGCTTCGTGATCGATTTTTTTCAGTTGCCCGACGATCTGTTTGACATCTTGCGAGTGGTTTTTATCTGCAACCAGCAATGCATCTGGGGTATCAACGATGATAAGGTTTTCGATACCGACCGCAGCAATAATGCGATCCTCGCCCTGGATGTAACAGTTTTTAACATCGTACATAAAGGCCTCGGCCTTGATGCTATTGCCATTAGCGTCTGGCGGGATCAAATCACCAAGGGCGTTCCAGGATCCGATATCGCTCCAGCCAATTGAGCAGGCGACGACGGCTGCGTGGCTGGTTTTCTCCATCAGTGCGTAATCGATTGAAATGCTCTCGGCTTTGGCAAAGCTGGGGCCATCAAGTTCTATCTGATACTGGCCTGCGCCTTCTACTCGACGAGACACGTTCAAGCTTTCATCAACGGCCTTAAGTACTGCTGGCGCATATTCACCCAGTTCTGTCATGGCAGTCTTAGCCGTCATACAAAACATGCCTGAGTTCCAGAGGTACTTGCCGCTATCCACGTAGGCTTGGGCAGTGGCCAGGTCAGGCTTCTCGACAAAGCGAAGCACGTCATGCCCGTTCGCCTCGATATAGCCATAGCCAGTCTCTGGTGCCTCGGGCTTGATCCCAAAGGTGGCGACCTTGCCTTGCTCAGCCAAGGCAATGGCTGTCGCAACGGCCGCGCTAAAAGCCTTGAAGTCAGCGATCAGATGGTCTGCTGTCAAGAACAGCATCACTGCATCGGGACCATATTGCTTGAATATCGTCAATGCAGCGGCGGCAATGGCGGGGGCAGTATTTCGACCCTCAGGCTCAAGAATAAAGCCAAGCGGCACAGGGATTGTGCCTGTCTCACGATACTCATCTGCCGTTTTGAAGAACAGATTTCGGTTGGTGACGGTAAGCACTTCGACCGCCCCGGGCAGCGCAATCGCGCGAAGAAAAGACTTTTGCAGCAGGCTCTGACCATCAGCCAGGCGGATAAACGGCTTGGGATGCAGTTCTCTGGATACGGGCCAAAGTCGCGTACCGGCACCGCCGGATAAAATCACTGGGATTAATTTCATGCTGTGAGTCGGTCTTTGGTTGGCTTGGTGTAAGGTTTGACCTGTTTTTGTACGATTCAGTACTTATCCGCAAGTATAATCGCCCTTTTGTTAGCGTATCGGGTTTAAGCGTGGCGAATTCAAATCAAAAAACGATTGCAGTCGTGACCGGCATCACCGGACAAGATGGGGCTTACCTCACTGAATTACTGCTGGGCAAGGGGTACACCGTCTTCGGCACTTACCGACGCACGAGTTCAGTGAATTTCTGGCGCCTTGAAGAGCTTGGGGTCGACAAACACCCCGACTTGCATCTGGTTGAGTACGATCTGACTGATTTATCGTCAAGCATTCGCCTGCTGCAAACAACCGGGGCCACTGAAGTCTATAACCTGGCTGCGCAAAGCTTTGTCGGCGTGTCTTTTGATCAGCCGCTGGCAACGGCAGACATTACGGGCATTGGTCCTGTCAATTTGCTTGAAGCCATCCGCATTGTTAACCCCAGGATCAAGTTTTATCAGGCCAGCACCTCAGAGATGTTTGGCAAGGTGCAGGCAATCCCCCAGATTGAAAGCACGCCTTTCTACCCACGCAGCCCCTATGGCGTGGCTAAACTTTACGCGCACTGGATGACCATCAATTACCGCGAAAGTTACGGGATCTTTGGTACCAGCGGCATTTTGTTTAATCATGAATCGCCCCTGCGCGGCCGCGAGTTTGTAACCCGCAAGATCACCGACTCGGTTGCCAAAATCAAACTCGGCAAGCTTGCTGTGCTTGAGCTCGGCAATATGGATGCCAAGCGCGACTGGGGTTACGCTAAGGATTACGTTGAGGGTATGTGGCGCATGCTGCAAGCCGACGAGCCCGATACCTTCGTGCTCGCGACCAATCGTACCGAAACTGTTCGTGATTTCGTCACCATGGCTTTCAAAGCAGCGGATATTTCGCTTGACTGGAAAGGCAGCGGCGAGCAAGAGCACGGCGTTGACATGCAATCTGGCAAGACGCTGGTTCGCATCAATCCCAAGTTCTACCGCCCTGCTGAGGTCGAACTCTTGATTGGTAACCCAGAAAAAGCCATGGCCAAACTTGGCTGGGCACCTAAAACGACGCTCGAAGAACTCTGCCGCATGATGGTGGTGGCAGATCTGGGGCGCAACGAACGCGGGTTCTCGTTCTAACGATGGCAATTGCTGGCGGCTAGCATGAACAAGCATCGAGACAAGCGTTGAAGCGAGTACTGATCACGGGGCTGCAAGGGTTCACTGGCCACTATATGGCTCGCGAACTAGAGCAACACGGCTATGAAGTGTGGGGGCTCGGTGATGTCCCGTCGGATAACCCTCGCAGCGTGGTCGCTAACCTGTTGGATCTGCCAGGTTTGAAGGCTGCGGTCGCTAAAGCCCAGCCAAACTATGTCGTGCATTTAGCTGGTATCGCGTTTGTCGGTCACGGTCAGCCCAAGGCTTTTTACGACGTGAATCTTGTCGGCAGTCGCAATCTGCTCGAAGCTTTGGCACCAGTTGCGGATGAGCTGGCGTGTGTATTGCTGGCAAGTAGTGCCAATGTTTACGGTAATTTGCAGGAAGGCCTACTGAGTGAGGCCAAGCCTGTTGAGCCGGCCAATGATTACGCTGTCAGCAAGCTGGCAATGGAATACATGGCCAAGATCTGGATACCCAAGATCCCTGTGGTGATTGCCCGCCCCTTTAACTACACAGGCGTCGGTCAGACAGACAGCTTCCTGATCCCCAAAATCGTCTCGCATTTTGTACGCAAGCAAAACACCATCGAGCTGGGCAATATGGATGTCTGGCGTGAGTTCAATGATGTGCGTGACGTCGTTCACGCTTATCGCACGCTGCTTGAGGCCAAGCCTGTGGGGCAAATCATCAACGTATGTTCAAGTAATCTGGTGTCCTTGCGCGGTGCTTTGCAAATGGCGTCTGAGCTCACGGGGCAAACGATTGAAGCGCGTGTCAACCCGGCGTTTGTTCGTGCCAACGAGGTCCTTAAACTCGGTGGTGATAATCGTTTGTTAAAACAATACGTCGCTGATTGGGCACCCCGCCCCTTGCGTGAAACCCTTGCGTGGATGCTGCAAGCTGCAGCCGTGCAATCGTGATCAAGGTCGGTTTTGGTGTCTCTGCGCTCGTTAAGGGGATGGCCGGCGGCGGGATCGACGGCATTGGTAACTACACCCTTGAAATGCTGCGGCGCATGGAAGCCATTTCAAACGGCACCGTGACCAGCAATACTCAGCTCTACAGTGCCCCGATCAGATTAATGCCTTTCGCGTTTGGTGATGAAGTACCCGCGAACCTGACTGAAGTCCCCGGGATCACGCTGGGTCACTATTCGCTTAGCGCATTATTCTCAGCGACGACCGGCCTGAGTTGCCCTGGACTCAGCGATTTTTCGAAAACCGTAGACTTGATCCATGCAACCGATCACTGGGTGCCGAAGTGTTCCCGAGTTCCTGTCGTCGCGACGTTAATGGATGCGATACCGCTATCTCATCCGCAATGGGTGAGCGGCAAGTTACGAGGTTTAAAAAACGCCCTCTGGAAAAAAGCAGCCAACTGGGCAGATCGCGTTATTACGATTTCTGAATACTCCAAGCTCGAATTGTCGAATTGGTGTGATATCCCGCTCAACAAAATAACGGTTATCCCATTGGCGGTGGACGAGCGTTGGTATAACGATGTCGCATCAGTCCGACTGACAAAGGTTCGCGAACAATACAAGCTACCGCCATCTTTCTTTGTCTCGGTCGGCACTTTACAACCAAGAAAAAATCTTGCCGCGACGATTCATGCCCACCGTTCACTAACATCTGCAGAGCGCCTTCAACATCCTCTTGTGATCATTGGTCGTGCGGGCTGGAAGTGCGAAGATGTGATCGAACTAATTGAGCAAGACGCTGCCTCAGGTGCTATCCGGTGGTTAAAGCATGTGCCAGCCGACGACTTGCTGCCTGTTGTCAAGATGGCCAGAGCAATGTTGTTCACCTCACTGGCAGAAGGCTTTGGACTACCAGTGCTGGAGGCGTTTGCCGCTCAAGTCCCAGTTATCACATCGAACACCACTTCAATCCCGGAGGTTGCTGGCGAGGCAGCCATCATGATTGATCCAACAGACATTGCTGCGATGGCAACTGCCATGCGCAATATCGTTGCAGACGACGTGTTGCACAATAAGTTGCGTCAACTTGGGCTTGCCAGAGCAAAGTGCTTCAGCTGGGATACCTGTGCCTCGGCCACACTGGAAGTCTATAACCAGGTTTTAGGTCGCACCCCTCAGGGTCAAAAATGAGTGGCGGTGAGTCAAAGCCTTCAATCGGTCATAGCGCGATCGAGCGTTATACGACAGAAACGTATCTGAACCAAAACCCGACCTGGGGGGTAGAAGACTCTGCTTGGAAGGCACGCCAGGTCGAGAACATACTCAAGCGAAACAAGCTTCAGCCTCAGACGTTTGGTGAAATCGGTTGCGGTGCGGGCGAGATTCTCAAACAACTGTCAGTGGTTTATCCGAGAGCTGAATTTGCCGGCTATGAGGTTTCGCCTCACGCGTTTGAACTATGCAAAGCGCGTGAATCCGACCGGGTTCACTTTTATTTGAAAGACCTCTGCACAGAAGACGCTCACTTCGATGCGCTTCTCTGTATGGACGTTTTCGAACACGTTGAGGACTACTTTGGGTTTTTGCGCGCGATCAAAGGGCGGGCCGAATACAAGCTGTTTCATATCCCTTTGGATATTTCAGTGTTATCCGTTTTGCGATCTTTGATGATGAAAGCTCGAGCTGATCTTGGGCACTTGCATTACTACTCAAAAGAAACTGCACTCGCCACGCTTAAAGATTGTGGCTATGACCTTGTGGACGTCGCGTTCACGACCCCCTTCATTGACTTGCCTGCTAAGCACTTCAAAACGCGCTTATCGCGTTGGCCTCGCCGATTGACGTATGCGATTTCGCCTGACTGGTGTACCAAACTGCTCGGCGGTTGCTCGCTGATGGTATTGGCTAAGTAAGTGCGCATGCATTATCGTTCTGAGATTGACGGTCTGCGTGCGGTAGCTGTCCTACCTGTTATTTTCTTTCACGCGGGATTCTCAGCTTTTGCTGGTGGATTCGTCGGCGTCGATATATTTTTTGTCATCAGCGGCTATCTGATCACATCCATTATTCTTGCTGAACAGCAGACAGGTGTCTTCACGCTAAGCGGCTTTTATCTGCGACGCGCCAGACGTATCTTGCCCGCGTTGTTCGTTGTCATGTTAGCTTGCCTGCCTTTTGCCTGGCTGTGGTTTTTGCCGGAGGACATGAAGGACTTTTCGCAAAGCATTGTGGCGACTGTTGGTTTTATTTCAAACTTTTTCTTCTGGCTTAAAACTGGCTATTTCGATATCGATGCAGCGCTCAAGCCGCTTTTGCACACCTGGAGCTTGGCGGTTGAGGAGCAGTTTTACTGGGTCTATCCTTTTCTATTTATTGTTCTGCTAACAAGTCCCGGCAAATCAAGATGGATCACGCTGATTGCGATTGCTGTGGGAAGCCTGTCCACAGCACAATGGGGCTCTGCGCATATGCAGGCGGCGAATTTCTTTTTGTTTCCCTCGCGTTTTTGGGAGCTCGTTATCGGCGCGATGCTGGCTTTTCGTTCTCTGACCCAAAGCGGTCATCCGCTTAGCCAACAACGCTACCCGCTATCGCATCAGTTACCTGGTTTGTTAGGAATCTCACTGATTGGTTATGCAATTTTTTTCTTTACAGAAACCACGCCCTATCCAAGCTTGTACACCTTGATCCCTACGCTTGGTACTGGCTTGATCATCGCTTTTGCTAAACGCGGTACTTGGGTGGGTGAATTTTTATCGTGGCGGCCGCTGGTGAACGTTGGGCTTATCAGCTACAGCGCTTATTTATGGCATCAGCCTTTACTCGCGTTTGCGAGGTATCGGATGATAAGCCCTTTATCGACTTCATTAATTTTGCTGCTGATGTTTTGCACATTCGCACTGGCATATTTGACCTGGCGTCTCGTTGAAACGCCTTTCAGATCGAAGCAACGTTTCTCTTCGCGAGGATTCTTGAGTTTAGTAAGCGTTGTCGCAATGATATTGGTTGGCTTTGGACTTACCGGTCATCGCACGAATGGGTTCGTGAACGGCCGTTCGATTGGTGACTTACCTGCTGATTATCTGGCTACTGCTCAAATCAGCAAGAAGGGCAATATCGGTATCGATGGCAAGTTATGTATTTCGGACGGTCCAAATATCTGTCAGGTAGCGACGTTTCCCGGTTCAGAACAGAGGATTTTGCTGCTGGGCGACTCGCATAGTGCGGATTTCACCAATCAGTTCAGGGACTACGCGCATGCGCATCACATCAATGCGTGGCAAATGTCTATTACTGGCTGCGCATTATTACAAACACAACTCATCGCGAGCCCGTCTTGTAACTTAGCAAAAGAGATTGTTCAGCAGCGAATAAAAAATCACGAGTTTGATCGAATCATCATTGTCGGTAATTATTTTTCGCATACCTTAGCTAATCCAGTCTCGAGTCTTGCAGTGGATATCGACTGGATCACTCAGGCAATTGAGGAGATGTTGCAATCAGGTGCGGAGGTCACGTTTTTTATTCCCAGAACCAATTTTAATTACTCCCCGATGCGAGCCGCGGCAATGGGTCGATTAAATCTGCTCAACCGTACGCGTGATGACGCGAACGAAGGGGCGTGGATGAAGGCCCTGAACGCACTGAAGCAATACAAAAATTTCCATCTGTTTGATCAAGACGCCGTCTTGGTGCAAGCCGGCTGCGGCGACATTAACTGTTTTAACGGGCACACTAAAAAGCTGCTGCCGCTGTATCGTGACCAAAGTCACCTGAATAATTTAGGATCACAACTTTTGTTTGACGCGTACAGCCGGGGCAATTAAACACTAGCCAATGCGTGTTGATACAGCGCCATATACCGCGCCGCCATTTGATCCGCCTTAAAGTGCGTCTGATACCTCGCCAACGCACCCTCACCCCAGACCTTAACCTGCTCAGGCTCCTGCCAAAACCGATCCAGAGCTAAGCCGAAACTCTGCGCATCATTTGGGGCCACCACCAACCCTGTCTCTTGATCTTGATTGACGTAACTTGTGCCTGTACCTATCTCGCAGGTAATCATGGGCGTGCCCTGCTGCGCAGCTTCTGCCAGGACAATACCAAACGCTTCAGACCGCAAATGCGAAGGGAAGACAAACCCGTAAGCGGCCCGCATGATGTCTCGCTTTTCTTGATTGGTAACGTCATCAAGGAAGTGCAGATGCGTAAGACCAAGCGCCTGTGCCTGGGCTTTTAGGGCATCATGTTGATCCCCTTTGCCCACGATCACGGTTGGATAGTCGCGGCCTCTGAGTGCTTCAAGCAGAATGTGCAGGCCCTTGTAATACCGCAATGCCCCTAAAAACAGAAAAAATCGCTCGCCATAACGATCACGCCATTTGGACACGGCAGGGTCTTGTAAGGAGCCTTGCTCAAAATGCTCAATCCCATAGGTGATCAGTTGCGTCTTATCTTGCCACTGCTGCAAAACCGGGCTGCTTGCCATGATCCCTGGCGATGCGGCCACGATCTGTTGCATCTTGCCAAAATATTTATCCCGCATGGGGGCATAAAGCTGATTAAGCCTGACCTGACTCACTACATCTGAGTGATAGCTGAGGATGGATGGTTTTTTAATGCCCGTCATCAGATACGACAGGTCAGCAAAGGGCCAGGGAAAGTGCATATGCATCACATCGGCCCAAGCTGCTTCTTTGCGAAAGTTCAGCAGAAAGCTTGCCGACAAACCGGTTGAAGCGACATACAGATCTTGATGGTAGCGATGAATCTCATAACCACTAGGATCAACGTCAACGCGGGTATTGCCGGGTGTAAGCACTAACACACGGTTCTCAATACCTACCTTACTCGTGTGGCTAGCCAAGGTGTGTGCGACCTGCTCAATGCCGCCATAGGTATCAGGGAAGAAGGTTTTAAGTACGTGCAGCACTCGCATGTTTACTGGCGGTTCTTCTTTTTGACGACCAGCCATTTAGGCATGCGAAACAGTACCAGGGTGCGATACAACACCACGTATGACACCGAAAAAAGCACGGTGCAGATGATCAAAGGGGTTTGAAATTGCCAGAACAACACGGCTGGGATAACTGCCATCGACGATAAGACCCAGAGATAGGGCGAGGTCATCGCATTGCGTTCTGTGATCAGGTGTGCCTCGGATGACCCGACCGCCCATCTGACCAGCCGCTTGTAAACCAGCATATGCAAGTGCACCCCATCAGGCGCGCCAGGGGATGTGCCTCGTACAAATTTCTTGCGATAAATCGAGAATAAGGTCTCGAAGACGGGATAAATACACAACAACAACGGGAACCAGGCCGAGACATTAGGGTGCCTCGCCAGCATGGTCACCGAGAGCGCCCCTATCATATAGCCAATAAAGTAGGCGCCGCCATCACCGAGAAAAATCAATCCTCGGGGATAGTTCCAGATCAAAAATCCACCGAGCGCACCAAGCATACCCACCGCGGCCACCAGAATCAGCCGATCACCCAGATAAAAGGCGACGTAGCCAAGACCCGCCAGAATCATCCCCGCAACAACGGTAGCAAGCCCGTTGTAACCGTCAATGATATTGATGGCGTTTGCCGCGCCAGCGATCGTAAAAATCGTAAACACAAAGGACACAGCGCTGATTTTGAGGATGTCATCCAGGCCATATACGTTGACCCGCGTAACGGATGATCCAAGCCACCAGTACACCAGCGCGCCACTTACTAACGCCAGACCCAGTCTGGCCAATACACGCACATTTTTGAAGACGTCTTCGCCTAAGCCACCTAAAAACACAGGCAAGGCGCTAACAAACAAGATCACCAGGTCTGGATAAATCTCTGGGTCGCGGAAGGCCGCCAGAGCGAACACGGGGATCATTGCCGTGAAGATTGCCACACCTCCCGTGCGGGGCACGGGGCTGGCGTGATATTTTTGGACGCTGGTGACATCATGGTCGACCCCAGCCAGCCGAAGCCGGCGATGCCGAACCAAAAGCAGTGACATCACCAGTGAGACGAGAAACGCGCCTAAAACGTAGGCCATGCGCAGGTAAATCCTTATAAGTTTGCGGGATTTTACTCTGAAGCGAAACAACCCGTTTCGTTAAACATCAATCGCGGCTACCGCCCCCGATCGCTTGCGTAACTCGAATTTCTGGATTTTGCCGGTCGAGGTCTTGGGCAAGTCGCCAAACTCAAAAGCGCCCGGCACTTTAAACCCCGCCAGATGCTGTTTGCAGTGTGCCACGAGCTCGGCGGCAGTGACTTGCGCCCCCGGTTTGAGTTCAATAAAGGCGCAGGGCGTTTCGCCCCATTTAGGATGTGGTTTGGCCACCACCGCTACCGCCATCACGGCTGGATACTTGTAAAGCACGTCTTCAATCTCGATACTCGAGATATTTTCCCCACCCGAGATAATCACATCCTTGCTTCTATCCTTGATCTTGATATAACCATCAGGGAAGCGCACGCCAAGATCACCTGTGTGAAACCAGCCCCCTTCAAACGCGTCCTGAGTGGCTTTGGTGTTTTTGAGATAGCCTTTCATGCAGATATTGCCACGCACGACGATCTCGCCGATCGTCTCACCATCTCTCGGGACGGGCTGTAGCGACTCGGTGTCGATCACGTCAGCGCCCGCTTGTAAGTGATATCTAACACCTTGGCGGGCGTGATAAACCGCTCGTTCAGCTGCCGGCAGGTCGTCCCATGCTGCTTGCGGTGCGCACAGTGTGCAAGGCCCGTAAACCTCTGTCAGTCCATACACATGGGTCAGTGAAATATTGAGCGACGCCATGCTCTCGATCAAGGTAGCAGAGGGTGCCGCGCCCGCCACCATGGCCCGAACCACTGTGGTTGCCTTGCCAGGCCCGACGTTTGCCATCCCATACTGCTTGAGTGGTTCTGGCGCGTTAACCAGCATGCTGTGAACAATCGGGGCGCCACAATAATGAGTAACACCGTACTCGCGGATTGCCTCGAAGACGCCCTCGGGGGTCACTTTACGCAAACAGACGTTGACACCCGCCCGCGCAGCAATCGTCCACGGAAAGCACCAGCCGTTGCAATGAAACATCGGCAAGGTCCACAAATAGGTGCAATGGGCAGGCAGATCCCATTCAAGGATATTGCTCACAGCATTGAGGTAAGCGCCGCGATGATGGTAGACCACCCCTTTGGGCTCACCGGTTGTGCCTGAGGTGTAGTTCAACGCGATCGCATCCCACTCATCACCCTGAAAATCAATCGGCCCAGCCGATGCATCCTGAATCAAAGCATCATAGGTATATTGACCAATAAGCTCGCCAGCGCCTTGATACTGGCTATCATCCACGTCTATGACTATCGGTGAGCACTCTGGGTTCACATTCCTAGCCTCGATCAGGGCTGCCTGCATGACGGCAGAGAATTCTCTATCCACGATCACGACTTTAGAGACAGCGTGATTGAGCATATAGGTCAAGCTGGCCGCATCCAGGCGTGTGTTCAAGGTGTTGATCACTGCGCCAATCGCCGGCACACCAAAATGACATTCAAGCATTTCGGGGATATTGGGAAGCATCACGGTCACCGTGTCGCCCTTGCCCACCCCCAGGCTTTTTAGCGCATGCGCCAGCTTCATTGCTCGCGAATAGGTCTCGGCCCAGGTCCGTTTGATACTGCCGTGAATCACCGCGATGCGGTCGGGATGAACCTCGGCTGACCGTCTGATGAAGTCAACCGGTGAAAGTGCCGCAAAGTTAGCCGCGCTCTTGGGTAGATCCTGTTCATACATATTCATGGGACTTGTCTCTTTTTGCTTGTCGCTTTTTACTTGTGGCTTTTTACTCAACGCTAATTTGCGGTCCAGATCGGCACACACAATAGATATCTTACGTCGAGTGCTATGCTTTTGCTTATGCGAACAGAATCGCCCTCTTCACCCGATTTACCCTATCATCGCAATCAGTTGCTACTGGCCATGGCTGGGATCTGTGCAGCAGTCGTGGTGGCCGCCTTTGATTCGACCATCGTGAGTACCTCCATGCCTCAAGTTGCACAGGCGCTTGATGGGATGGACAGCTACGCCTGGGTCGGGACTGGGTATTTTCTGGCGTGTGCAATCACGATTCTGATTTTTGGCCGGATCGGCGACTTGTATGGCCGCAAGCACCTCATGCTGATTTCTCTAGCCATCGTGGGCTTGGGCTCAATTCTGAGCGGTATTTCTCAGAGCATGGCTCAATTAATTGGCTTCAGGATTTTTCAGGGGCTGGGCGGAGGCATGATGATTGCGACAACCTTTACGGCACCTGCAGATATCTTCCCCGACCACAAAGAACGGGTTCGCTGGATGGCCTTGGTCTCGGTGGCTTTCGCGGTGTCGAGCGGCCTGGGGCCAGTCTTGGGCGGCATGCTCACCCAGGCGCTGAGCTGGCGCGCCGCCTTCTTTTTAACCCCCGCCGCCGCTGGGGTCGCCATTTATATGATCTGGACGCATTTCCCCAAAGTGACGCCCCCACCCAAGGCGGATAATCATCGCTTCGACTGGTTGGGCGCCGCAGTCCTGACGGTCGCGGTTGGCGCACCGCTGGCGGGCTTGGAGCTGGCGATTGCCCCGTCCAAATCCAACCATCTGTTGTTAGCCCTGAGTTTAATGTTGGCAGGCGGTCTATCGGCATGGGCGCTGATCCCCATTGAGCGGCGTGCCATCACGCCTATCTTCCCCTTGAGGATTTTACGTACGTCCAAAGCCCGCTGGCTGAATCTTGCAGCCTTTTTAATCGGGGCTGTGATGTATGTGCTGATTTTTTATATCCCCCTGTTACTACAAGATCAATTTAGCTTTAGCCCAACCAAAGCGGGCTTATTGATGACCCCACTCGTTGCAGGCATCCCGATTGGCAGCATTTGTAATGGCTATTTTTTCAGACGTATTTCTCATCCTCAACGCCTAATGGTTTTTGGCGCAGTCATGTTGGGACTGGGATGCATCTCAACGGTGACCTTCACCGCACAAAGTTCAGACACCTGGATTCTGTTCACCCTGGCGCTATGCGGTTTTGGTCTGGGCTTTTTGCTACAGAACTTCACGCTCTTCATGCAAATGCTGGCTGAACGGGCTGATGTCGGGGTCGCTTCTGGTCTTGTCCAAACAACCCGAGCCGTGGGTAGCGCGGCTGGTACCGCTACTGTCGGGATTTTGATTGCGCGGATTTCAGTCGGCACGGGGGTCAAGGCAGGTTTAATTATTTGCGTGATTGTCTGCGTCTTTGTCGCATGGGTAAGCCTGCGAATCCGGATTCAACACGAGGACAATCCCTAGTAAGCGCTGAAGCCAGCCATCTTAGGGCGGGCGGCTCGTATATCATTACGCCATATGCGAATTTCAATACAGCAAATTAACTCTGTGCTGGGTAGTGCGCTGATTACAGCCATGCCTGTATTGCTTCTGACAGAAATCGGCCATGCAAGCAACGCTTGGTATGCGCTAGTTTTGTCGTCTCTCGTCATGTGGTTCACCAGAGAAGGGGGTATAAGAGCCACCCTGACTGGACTTAGGCCTTATCAAACGCTGGCTAGCGCTTTGGCCTACTGCCTCTTGCCAACCCTGCTATTCATGATTTTGCATCGAACAGGTGCTGGGGCTGAGCTTGAACGCGCGACGCGTTTGTTGTGCGGCTGCCTGTTTGTGTTGGGTGCAGTACTAAGCATGAAACCTCAGTGGCTGCGCCAGGCATCATGGGGCTTTGTTTTAGCAGGGCTGGCCAGTTCAGCCTACGTTTTTTGGCCAGCCGAGCGCGAGCTGGGGCGGCCCTTAACGCCAGAATTCAACTCAGTGTCGTACGGCAACTTAATGCTGCTAATCGCCGTGCTGTTGATGTATTCAACCCGCTGGAAGCTGACGCCCTGGTCGCAAACCGAAAAAACCATCAAATGGATCACCATCTGCATCACCTTAGTCGCGTTTGTATTCACTGAAACGCGAACTGGCTGGCTGGCGCTGCCAGTGTTCGGTGTCATCTGGCTTTACCTCAACGGCTGGGTAAAGCGGCTGGCAACCATGGTGTACGTCGCCCTCGGATTGATTGCTGTCTGCACGGTATTAATTTTGTCGATACCCAAAATGCATCAACGCATCACGGATGGTGTTAACGAAGTTACTGAATGCCTCACGACTAATTCAACCGCCTTCACGTCGACTTGCATTCGGATGCAGTTGTGGCGGTCTTCGATCGACATGTTTGTTGAGAATCCAATCCTTGGTTTGGGACTGCGCAAGAATTTTCAGCCTGAACTACAACAGCGGGTCAGCAAAGGTTTCGTGTCTCAACGAGTCGCCGATGGTTGGGCCGAACCCCATAGCGACATGATGATGGTCCTGGCCACGCAAGGTGTGTTGGGTGGCTTAGGCTTGTTATTGGTGTACTTTGCACCAGCGTTTTTATTTGCGCGTCGACTGTCGGTTGGGCGTGACAACAATGCCAGAGTTGCGGCCGCGATGGGACTGGCGATTTGTCTAGGCTTCGCGGTATTTGGTATAACCGAACTGATGTTTCGCGGCATGCGAACCGTTGGTTTTTACGCTGTGATGATCGGTTGGTTGCTGGCCTTGTCAGACCCGGCATTGAGCGAAGAATAGCCACCCTGCAAATGTACTTCGGCACCCTAGTCACTGGCATCTCTGTTGCCTTGACCAACATCAAGTAAGCAACGCAAACCCCGCGCACTTAAAACTCAGGGCAACTCAAGCTCTGCAACAATGGGGGCATGATCTGACAATTGGGTCCATGGTCTGCCCTTCAATACTTTGGCGCTTTTAACGGCGAAGCCCCTCTGGTAAATACGATCTAACGGCAACAAGGGGAAAGCCGCGGGAAACGTTCTCGGCGATGGCTTTAATTTCGCTACTTCAGACGATAGCTCAGGCATCTTCATCGCACTTTTAAGTTGACGGGATGATTGGGCAAAGACTTCAGATAGGCCAAGTGCATCGACAAACAGCGGCGCCAGTTCGTCCTTCCAGTCATTGAAATCACCGGCAACCAACAGGGGCTCTTGCTTCGGCACAAGACGCTCGATGCGTTCACAAAGCAAGTCTATCTGCCGGATTCGACTAGCAGCAAATAAGCCCAGATGCACGACGACGCAGTGAACCCGCGCCCCTTTGATATCAAGGATGCCATGCAATAAGCCGCGTTGCTCAAGCCCGTGATCGGATATGTCCTGATTCTCGAACTCAATGATCGGATACTTGGCTAACAGAGCATTGCCGTGATGGGTTTGGACACGAACTGCGTTGGGCTCGTAGGCCACTTGCATCTGCAAAGCCGCAGCCAGCGACTCGTGCTGGGCGTGCAGGTTTGAGTTTTTTTCGTTACGCCCCTGCACTTCTTGCAAGAACATGATGTCAGGGTTGAGCGTATGCAAGTTCACCCGCAACGCTGCAAGCGAATCTCGGCCAGAGACCGACTTGCCCTTGTGGATGTTGTAGCTAACGATACGAAGCACGGTCATTGCTTACCCCTCTCTGACCGTGCTTCGCTGAATCACGTCAGATAATTCACGCTGGCTTGATATCCGCCTGACGCAAACGGATATGCAATTCGCGTAACTGCTTCTCGTCAACAGGCGACGGTGCTTGTGTCAACAAGCACTGCGCACGCTGTGTCTTGGGGAAGGCAATCACATCACGGATCGACTCGGCACCGGTCATCATGGTGACGATACGATCCAGGCCGAAAGCAATACCACCATGCGGCGGCGCGCCGTATTGCAAGGCATCAAGCAAGAAACCAAACTTGAGCTGGGCTTCTTCAGCATCAATCTTCAGGGCACGGAAGACTTTGCTTTGAACTTCTTCGCGGTGGATACGAACCGAACCACCACCGATCTCCCAGCCATTAAGCACCATATCGTAGGCTTTAGCGATGGCTTGTGATGGGTCTGTCGTCAACAAGTCTTCGTGACCATCTTTAGGGCTGGTAAAGGGGTGATGCGCGGCCACATAGCGATCAGCCTCTTCGTCATATTCAAACATCGGGAAGTCAACCACCCAGAGTGGCTTCCAGACGTTATCAAACAGGCCACCTGCCTTACCGAACTCGCTGTGACCAATTTTGACACGCAGGGCGCCAATTGCATCGTTCACGACCTTGGCTTTGTCGGCACCAAAGAAAATCAGATCACCGTTCTGTGCACCGGTGCGCTTGAGCATTTCAGCCAGGGCTTCGTCGTGCAGATTTTTGACGATGGGTGACTGCAAACCTTCACGGCCTTCTGCGATGTCGTTAACCTTGATCCAGGCTAAACCTTTTGCGCCGTAGATCGAGACAAACTTGGTGTAGCTGTCGATCTCACTGCGTGTAATGGCCGAGCCACCGGGCACACGCATCGCAACCACACGGCTACCTTCGGTTGTCGCAGCTTGCGCGAATACCTTGAAGTCGACGTCTTTCATGACATCAGTCAAATCGGTGAACTCGAGCTTGACACGCAGATCCGGCTTGTCTGAGCCATACAAGCGCATAGCCTCTGACCAGGGCATGGTTGGGAAAGGCGCTGGCAAGTCAACGTTCTGCACGGCTTTGAAGACGTGACGAATCATTTCTTCAAAAATTTCGCGGATTTCGATTTCTGACAAAAACGAAGTTTCGCAATCGATCTGAGTGAATTCAGGCTGGCGATCGGCGCGCAAGTCTTCATCGCGAAAGCACTTGGTGATCTGGTAGTAACGATCAAAGCCAGACACCATCAACATTTGCTTGAACAACTGGGGCGATTGAGGCAGGGCAAAGAACTCGCCTGCATTCACGCGTGAGGGCACGAGATAATCGCGCGCACCTTCTGGCGTGCTCTTGGTCAGCATCGGGGTTTCAATATCGATAAAACCCAAACCATCCAGAAATTTACGGACTTCAATTGAGACGCGGTATCGCAACATCATGTTGCGCTGCATCTGGCCGCGACGAAGATCAAGCACGCGATGTGTCAGGCGGGTGGTCTCAGACAGGTTTTCGTCGTCAAGCTGAAAAGGCGGCGTCACTGATGGGTTGAGAATCTCAACTTCGCGGCAAAGGATCTCGATTTCACCGGAAGCGAGATCGCTGTTGCTGGTGCCAGCTGGGCGCTCGCGCACGAGGCCAGTTACGCGGATGCAGAATTCATTGCGCAGGCGCTCGGCCACAGCAAAGCCTTGCTCGTTATCTGGATCAAACACGATCTGAGCCAGACCTGCGCGATCACGCATGTCGATAAAGATCACGCCGCCATGGTCACGACGGCGATGCACCCAACCAAACAAAGTGACCGTTTGGCCTAAGTGATCACGACAAACCTGACCGGTGTAGCAGGTACGCATTCAAAGTACTCCAAGAAAAAACAAGCGATTCATAACGAACAATTACGACGCGGGTGGTGTCACCACCCCCATCGATACAATGTACTTAAGCGCCGTATCCACTGACATCGTCAGGGGGATCACGTCGGCGCGTGGCATTAACAGAAAGAAACCCGAGGTCGGATTGGGCGTGGTCGGCACATAAACGCTGACAAAATCGCCGGCCAGATGGCTAGCAATTTCACCTGTGGGTGAGCCCGTCAAAAACGCAATCGACCAGGATCCATGGTGCGGATAACGGATCATCACTGCTTGACGAAAGGCCTGCCCATTAGGCGCCAATAACGTGTCACTGACCTGCTTGACCGACTGATAAATCGATCGCACCAGCGGGATTCTGCCAAGAATCTTCTCAGACAAACTAAACAGTCGTCTGCCTAAAAAATTCGCAGCCAGCATGCCAGTTACCAACAGCACCAGCAGCACCAGCAGCACTCTAAAGCCTGGCAGATCAAAACCGAACAACGCCTGCGGGGATAGAAAAGCCGGCACAACACCCTCTAAGGTGTTGACGACAATCCCCAGCACCCAAATCGTGATCACCACGGGAACCCAGATCAAGAGACCGGTAAGCAGGTAGGTTTTAAGCCAGCGCATGATGTGGGTGTTGTCCTGGGAGGCCTAGCTGTTTGAGGAAGAGCCGGCGGAAGTGGTTGACGATCCGGTGGAGGATCCGGTTGACGATCCAGTGGACGCCGGCGCACCGGCGGAGGATGCGCCAGAAGAAGAAGCTGCAGGTGCCGACCCGCTGGCTGGGCCTGCGGCAGGCGCAGCTGGCGTTGCGGTCGAACCACCAGCAGCAGAGGCCGCGTCTTTAGCCACTGGGGTAGCAGCTGGCTCGCTAGTCTTGGCCGCGCCAGTACCCTTGTCACGGAAATCAGTCACGTACCAGCCAGACCCTTTAAGCTGAAAACCAGCGGCAGTGACCTGCTTGGAATAGGTTGATTGTTTGCACTCAGGACAGACAGTCAGAGGCGCGTCTGAAATCTTTTGCAACGTGTCGTGAGCGTAACCGCACGCGCTGCACTTATAGGCGTAAATTGGCACGATAGGACTCTTTGGATAAACACGGATAGCCGAAGCCAGGCCCAGGCATCCGATAAATCGGGGAAAGCCTTGAATTTTAGCGGGTTTTTACTAATCCGGTGGCTTAGATTAGAAACATAACTGCGGCCACAGCAGTGGGCAAGAGAGCGGCTAGCAACAATCGGCCACCAGAAATCGCTTCATTCTCAAAGCTTCCCTTGAGAATCGAGTAGCCGGCTGGATTCGGGGCGTTAGCAATAACTGTCAAACCGCCCCCGGCCACCGCCCCTGCAACCAGCATATAGCGCCACGCGTCAGAGGTCCCGTCGACCAGCGAACCCAGATACGTTAGGGCTGCATTGTCGGTTAGTGCGGTAAGGGCCATCCCGCCAAAGAACAGAACAGTCGGGGCCAGGCCACCAAGCAGATCTTGTAGCCACCATTTTTGCAAGGCGCCCAAAACCACCAGGCCCGCCAGAAAAAATCCGACCAGCAAGCCCTCTTTGATCATCAGGCGTGACTGATGACGGGGATAGGCAGTGCAAAACCCGATAAAGAAAACCAGTAGGCCCATAAAGATAGCTGGGTGATGGGCAGTCAAAACCACACCGGCCAGAAAGGCCAGATGGATCAAAACGACAATGGTGGGGACGCGAACAGGGATATCTTCAGTCACACCGCGATGTGTCTCGACCTCGCCTGTATTCAGTTGTTTTCTAAAAACAATCGTGAGCAATATCGCGTTGATCAACACAGCAATGAGTGCCCGCCAGCCAAATTGGCTCAGCATGTGCGCCGTATCCCACCCAAAAGTTGAGGCAACCATCAGGACAGGAGGGGCCGCATAGGCGGTCAGTACGCCCCCGATCGACACGTTGACGAATAACACCCCAAGGGTAAGGTATTTGAAGCTCTCGTGCCCAGGACGCTTGAAGTAGGCGTCACGTAGCAGCAGTGCTGCCAGGGTCATGGCAGCAGGCTCGGTAATCAGCGATCCCATCAAGGGGACTACGCTCAAGACAATAAAAAATGTCGCAAGGTGCTTGTTAACGGGCAATGCGCGCGCCAAAATGCGCACCATTGCGGCCACGAGCTCAAGAATAGGCCGGCTCGCCGCCACCACCAAAATTGCAAAGACGAATAAGGGCTCAGTGAAGTTACTCTCGTCAACAAAATGAATCGCAGTTGACGTACCCGCCATCACTGCCATGGCAACGACCAGAATAAAAGCCCAGATACCAAAGACAACTTCGACTTCTGCCAGCAGGTGCCAGAAGCCCGAGTGAGGCCCCTTTTTATCGGATAGTTTGGCAAAAATCGCAACAGAAAAGGTGTGCAACACCGCACACGCAAACAGCACGGTCGCCAGTACTTGAACAGAAAAAGGAATCGCCATCGCAGAGTCGCCCAAACAGAAACGGTATGCTGGGCACTATAACTCGCCAAGCGTTACCGAACGACGGTTTTTACCTAATGCCCAAGCGGATACGTTTGCTTACAACTGCGAGCGCTAGCAAGACCGACGTGCTCACCTAGATGCGTCGGTCCGCCAGGATCATTTGAGCCGCTTTCTCGGCAATCATCATCGTCGGCGAGTTGGTGTTGCCAGATGTGATCGTTGGCATGATGGATGCATCTGCCACACGCAAGCCCTGGATGCCATGGACACGCAAACGCGAATCAACCACCGCCAGGTCATCTTGCCCCATTTTGCAGGTGCCCACCGGATGAAAAATCGTTGTGCCAATATCCCCGGCCGCTTGCGCCAGCGCTGCCTCGTCATCCCCCACGCTCAGACCCGGCTTGTGCTCTTGAGGTTTGAATTTGGCTAAGGCGGACTGCCCCACAATTCGCCGAGTCAGACGAATACTGTCTGCAGCGACACGGCGATCTTCTGCTGTCGACAAGTAGTTACAAAGAATCTCGGGCGCCTGTGCCGTGTCAGTGGACAATGGTTTCACATGACCGCGGCTGGTTGGCCGGACATTACAGATCGAAGCGGTGAACGCAGGGAAACTATGCAGGGGCTCGCCAAACTTTTCGAGTGACAGAGGCTGCACGTGATACTGCACGTTAGCGCGCGTTTGTGAAGGATCCGATTTAGCGAAGACACCCAGCTGCGAAGGCGCCATGCTCATGGGGCCACGACGGGTGAGTGCGTACTCGAGACCAATCATGGCCTTGCCCCAGAGCGAATTAGCTATGGTGTTCAAGGTACGCGTGCCTTCTACGCGGTAGATCATTCTTAACTGCAGATGATCTTGCAGGTTTTGCCCGACGCCTTTGAGTTCATGCACCACTGGTACGCCCAAAGGACTCAACACGCTCGAGTCACCTAAACCAGACACTTGCAGGATATGTGCCGAGCCTATTGAGCCGGCCGCCATGACGACCTCTGCTGCGGCGCGTGCGAGGTGTTTGCTGCCGTCTTTAACGAATTCGACACCAACCACGCGCTTGCCCTCAAACACTAGCCGTGTCGTGCGTGCATGAGTCAGTACGGTCAGGTTGCGACGATGTTTGATCGGCCGCAGGTAGGCTTTAGAGGCGTTCCAGCGCCAACCGGCCTTCTGGTTGACTTCGAAATAATTGCTGCCTTCGTTATCGCCGGTATTGAAGTCGTCAATGGATTTGATGCCAGCCTGCTCGGCGGCGAGGCGAAACTGATCCAGGATCTCCCACGATAAGCGTGCAGGCTCGACACGCCACTCGCCATCAGCACCGTGAAACTCGCTGTTACCAGCGTGGTGATGCTCCATGCCTTTGTAGACCGGTAGTACGTCATCCCAACCCCAGCCCGGATTGCCCGCTGCTACCCAGCCATCGTAATCAGCACGCTGGCCGCGCATGTAAATCATGCCATTGATGGAGGAACAACCACCTAGCACCCGCCCCCTTGGGTAGCCAAGCTGGCGGCCATTCAAGCCAGGATCGGCGGCTGTCTTGAAACACCAGTCAGTACGGGGGTTGCCAATGCAATAGAGATAACCGACGGGGATATGTATCCAGTGATAGTTATCGGGCCCGCCCGCTTCGAGCAATAACACTCGATTCTGCGGATCAGCGGAGAGCCGGTTGGCGAGCACGCAGCCTGCTGAGCCAGCACCGACAACAATGTAATCAAATTCAAGTGCGCTAGCGCCAGTGTGAGAGGTCGTCATAAATGTCTTTTTTGCAGCGGACTATAGAGCCCGACGAATCGTTATTTGCCACAAGGATAGCCTGAAGCGAGACAATTTAACAATGTGGGGTATTCAGCACATTATTTGGCTAGCCACTCAATGACTCCCTCAGCGGCCGATTTACCTGAGGCCATGCAACCATTGAGCAAATAACCGCCGGTCGGTGCCTCCCAATCGAGCATTTCACCGGCCACAAACACACCGGATAGCTGTTTGGACATCAAACCTTTTGTCAGCCCTTCAAACTTGACGCCCCCGGCGGTGCTGATTGCCTCGTCAATGGGGCGGCAGGCCACCAGCGTGACTGGCAATGCTTTGATCGCTCTGGTTAGTTTGATTGGGTCTTTGAAGGTTTCGGCGCTCGTACACTCGCGCAACAATCCCGCCTTGATGCCATGCAAGCCCAAGCGACTGCGCAAATGCGAGGACATGGATTTGGATCCGCGCTCGCGTGTGAGTTCATCGAGCACGCGTTGTGCTTCGTGATCGGGAAGCAGGTCAATGGTGAGGATGGCCTTACCTCGACTCAGGATCTGGTCGCGTAAATCGGCAGATAAAGAATAAATAACCCCGCCTTCGAGCCCTTGGGCTGTCAGCATGCATTCGCCGCGGATAGCCACCGATTTCGCAGCAGATGTTTTAAAGGTCGCGGTCTTGATCGGTTGACCGGCATACTGATCGATAAAATGTTTAGACCATTTCGTTTCGAAGCCACAATTGCTTGGTAGCAACGGATTCAATTCAACGCCTTGCGCTTGCAGCCAGGGCCACCACGCACCGTCAGAGCCAAGCGAGGCCCAGCTACCACCGCCCAGGGCCAGCACCGTTGCATCAACGCTGACGTGTTTGTGGCCTGCTGGTGTGTCAAAGTGCAGCTCGTGACTAGCGTCGTCATTGCCAGATTGATCCAACCGTGAATCCCATCCCAGCCAACGATGTCGCATGTAAAACTGCACGCCCTGGCCGCGTAGCCGGTGCAACCAGGCACGCAACAAGGGGGCAGCTTTCATTTCTTGCGGAAAAACACGTCCCGAGCTGCCGACAAAGGTTTCTATACCCAGGCCCTGCACCCAGTCACGTAAAGCTTGTGAGTCAAAGCCCGCTAACAAGTCACGCATCTCTTTGTGCCGACCGCGATAGCGGGTCACGAACTTCTCTTGCGGCTCTGAATGGGTGATGTTTAACCCGCCACGCCCAGCCATCAGAAATTTTCTGCCGACAGAGGGTTTGGCTTCGTAAACTTGAACAGTAAGACCCTGTTTAACAAGGGTCTCTGCCGCCATCAAGCCTGCAGGTCCTGCGCCAATGACGGCAATCGTAGTCACTACAGGTACTGCTTGAACCACGCCTGCATTTTGAGCCAGCCGTCTTTTGCTTCTTTCTCGTGATAGCTTGGACGGTAGTCAGCGTGAAACGCGTGACCCACGTAGGGATAAAGGACAAACTCAGAGGCTTTGGCAGCCGCGTTGCCCGTCTCTAGCGCGGTCTTCATGGTGTTGATGCTGGCAACAGGAATACCCGCATCCTCACCACCATACATACCGAGAACGGGCGCATGCAGTTTGCCAGCCAGTTCAACAGGTTGGACGGGATGCAGCTCATCCTTGTCGCCTACCAAACGGCCATACCAGGCCACAGCAGCTTTGAGCTTGGGATTGTGTGCAGAGTAAAGCCACGCTACACGACCACCCCAGCAGAATCCTGTGATGCCCAGACGAGCGGGGTTACCGCCATTCGCTGCGGCCCAGGTTGCGGTGGCATCAAGGTCGCTCATCACTTGTGCATCGGGCACTTTGTTGACGATCTCGGCGAACAATTTGCTCATTTCAGAATATTTCGATGGATCACCCTGGCGCGAGTACAAATCGGTTGCAATCGCGAGGTAACCAAGCTTAGCTAAGCGGCGACAAACATCCTGGATGTATTCATGAACGCCAAAGATCTCTTGTACGACCAGTACCGTGGGCAGATTTTTCTTGCCTGCGGGTGCTGCGCGATACGCCGGCACGCTGCCACCTGCAACTGGGATTTGCACTTGACCGGCGATCAAGCCTTTGTCGTCAGTCTTGATGGCCGTTTGCGCCATCACGGGACCAGCCGCCAGGGCAAAGCCGCTCATCACCGAGGTCGTCAAAAAACCACGACGATTTAAGACCAGTGGCGGTAACAAACTATCAAATTCGGGGGTAGGCTTATTCACGGCAAGTCTCCTGAAAGGATGAGCGGGATGAACACAGGGAGTAAACGACTTAATTCAACTTGATATTAGCCGCCTTTGCGACGGCTGCCCACTTGGCAATCTCGGCAGCAACATATTTGCGGAAATCTTCTGGCGATCCGCCAGCTACAAATGCAGAATCCTCTGCAAACTGAGCCTGCGTCTCGGGTCGTGCCAGCACGGTCAGTGCGGCTTGTGACAACTTCTGCACAATGGCGGGTGGCGTGCCGGCCGGTGCAAAGAGGCCATTCCATGAACTCACCTCAAAATCCGGTATACCCTCTTCTTCAATGGTCGGGACATTCGGCAATTGTGGCAAGCGCTTGACGCCGGCTACCGCAATAGCCCTGAGCTTACCGCTTTGTATCGAAGGCACCAAACCCGCAGCGGTCATGAAGCCCATCGATACATTACCTGCCATGATGTCGGTGATCGCCGGTGACGCGCCTTTGTAAGGCACATGCAGCACATCAATACCGGTTCTAAGCTTAAGGAGTTCACCAGCAAAGTGGGTTGAGCCACCCGTGCCGGTGGTCGCGTAGGTGAGTTTGCCTGGGTTCGCCCGAGCATAGGCGATCAGCTCTTTCAAGTTGTAGATCGGCACTGCCGAATTAACCACCAGAACACTTGGTGATGACATAAAGTGCGTCACATGAACGAAATCTTTCATCGTGTCGTAACGCATATTGTCGTAGACAGCCATATTGCTGGTGTTAGAGATAGTACCCACCAATAAGGTGTACCCATCAGGCGCAGCGTGGGCAACTGCCTCGCTGGCAATGTTCGACCCGCCACCGGGCTTGTTCTCGACAATCATGGGCTGCCCAAGGATTTGCTCCATCCCATGGGCCATGTAGCGTCCGATCAGATCGGTTGGGCCGCCGGCCGAATAACCGATCACAAGCTTGATTGGCTTGGTTGGGTAGGGGGCTGCAGATTGGGCATGTGCACTTGAGCCAGTGAGCCCTGTCAACACTGTTAGTCCCGTTAGCGCGAGCCCGGCTAAGCTCAACAAGGCTTGGCTCAGGCGTCTGCGCACTATCGCGTATTGATCTGCTTTTGACATGCTTTGCTCCTCACTTCCTTTGGTTTGGCTGTTTGGTTTAGCTTGCTGACAGCCTATTGTGTTTACTTTCTCTCAGTTGTTATTCAATACCGTTATTTGTCTTTGGGGATACTGCCGGCCGTGGCGGGTGGCATCAGAAAATCAAAATCCGCTCCCTTATCTGCTTGCGTGACGCTTTGCAAAAACAGCTTACGATAGCCGCGGGTTGCAGTGGGTTCAACCACTGGTTTGGCTTGTGCACGGCGACCAAGCTCTTCTGCGTTGACTAGCAAGCTTAACTCTCTGTTCTTGACGCTAAGCTTGATCCGGTCACCGCTTTGCACGTAGGCCAGTGGGCCACCGATGGCGGATTCTGGGGTCACGTGCAGCACGATGGTGCCAAAGGCGGTACCGCTCATGCGACCATCTGAAATCCGGATGATATCTTTAACCCCAGCGCGTGCAAGCTTTCTAGGGATAGGCATATAGCCGGCTTCCGGCATGGCGGCGCCCTTGGGGCCGATGTTTTTAAGCACCAGAATATCGTCGGCCGTCACATCCAGATCGTCTGCATCAATCCGGTTAGCCATGTCTTCGAGATTTTCGAATACGACAGCTCGGCCTTCGTGCTCCATGAGCTGAGGGTTGGCTGCTGACTGTTTAATGATGGCGCCACCTGGTGCAAGGTTGCCTCGCAAGACAGCGATACCGCCCTGCGGATAAATGGGGTTGGCGCTTGAGCGAACAACGTGTTGCTCAAAGCCGGGGCCTTGTGCATCGAGCTCTTCGCCCAGCGTGCGGCCGGTGACGGTTAACGCATCGAGATGCAGCAAAGGTTTGAGTTCACGCAAAAGCGTGGCCATCCCACCAGCATGGTGGAAGTCTTCCATGTAATGATCGCCAGACGGTTTGAGATCCAGCAACACTGGTGTGTCGCGACCCATGCGATCGAGCGCATCGAGATCGATTTCAAAGCCCATGCGACCCGCAATCGCAGTCAGATGGACAATGCCGTTGGTCGATCCGCCGATTGCCAGCAACACCCGCATGGCATTCTCAAACGCCTTGGCTGTCAGGATCTTGTCGATGGTCAATTGTTTGCGGGCAATCTCAACGGCTAACTCACCGCTTCGTTCTGCCACGCGAATGCGATCAGCCGTAACCGCTGGTGGTGAAGCACCGCCCGGGACCGTCATCCCGAGGGCTTCTGCGATGCAGGCCATGGTGCTTGCAGTGCCCATCACCGAACAAGTGCCGACGCTAGCCACCAGTTGATTATTCACATCCGCAATTTCTTCTGCGTCGATTTCGTCTGCACGAAACTTACCCCAGTAGCGGCGGCAATCGGTACAGGCACCCACCCGTTCGCTGCGATGTGAGCCTGTCAGCATGGATCCGGTAATCAACTGAACCGCTGGCAAACCTGCAGAGGCCGCCCCCATCAGTTGGGCGGGTACAGTCTTGTCGCAGCCACCAATTAACACCACTGCATCCATAGGTTGGGCGCGCAGCAACTCTTCTGTATCCATTGACATCAAGTTGCGCAAGAACATGCTGTTTGGCGACGAGAAGCTCTCGTGAATCGAGATCGTCGGGAAATCCATCGGTAACCCACCCGCCATCAAGACACCGCGCTTGACTGCCTCAATCAGTTGAGGCGCGTTGCCGTGGCAGGGGTTGTATGAACTACCGGTGTTCGTAATGCCGATCACAGGCCGGTCAAGCGCCTTGTCTGTATAACCCGCGCCTTTGATAAAGGCTTTACGCAAAAACAGCGAAAAGCCGCGATCGCCGTAATTGGTCAAGCCTTTAGACATGCCATCCAGGTTGGCCGAGGGATTGATGTTGTGGTTACTGGGTTTGTCTTGGTTTGACATGCTTGTTTCTTCTCTCACGAATGGCTTTCAGATACGCCTGATCGTTCGTAGAATACTCCTTAAAACCACTCGGATTCGAGTGGTTTAAGTGCCAAGCAGACTGGTCAGAATAAAGACAACGTCAATCTTCTTTATTGTGTCTTCGCCAAGTGCAACCAGATTTCGTTTCTGCGTAAAAACCACAAGGTGAAGGGTGCGTTGTAACGCGAGTAAACCGGCTCGCCCTCAGTCACCAAGTTAGCCTGACGCAAGGCTGCCTGCAACTGATCCAGATGTTCACTGTAGTTGGCATCAGACCAGAACCCCGAATACTGAATCACCGCAATCTTTTTAGGGGCGATGTCTCTGAGCTTGACCCTTTCGTCAGTCGGCTCGGGTGCATTCGCAACCGTCACCCCTTTGGGCAGGACAAACTGAACGATAAAGCCATCTGCAGCCGCTGTTTGTGTGACGGGCGCTGTCATCTCTAACTTAACTGGCGCGGCGGTCTGGGTCACTGGTGCCGTCATCTCTAGTTTGCGCTCGCCTTTGTTTTTACCAAAGATGTAGCCTGCAAGGATAGGGAAAGCCGTGTTACCGGCATCACTGGCAGACCCTTGAACAAGGACTTCCGCGACGGCGTAGGTGCCGTATTCACGGATTTCGATGTCGTCGGTGAGTTTCTGCACAACTTTGTAGTCAGGTTCTTCAGTGGCGTGACTGGTCATGGTGTATGAGAGCAAGAGGAAACCACTGGAAATGACCGCCGCACCTAAAACGAGCAGCTGATAATTTCGAAGATATCGGGGAAATAAGCGACCCAGTTTCATTGTTCTTTGTCCGGATGTTTGGGGATTTCATTATCCGTTAGGTCTGCCGCTTTAGATGTGCGGCAACACACGGAGGGAGCCAAAGAAAATGTAACAGAATTAAAAAAGACTCTGGGCGAGCCTTCAGGCCATCAAACTAACGTGGGCGGCCACCACTTTCCAGCCTTCAGGTGTGCGCAACCAGGTTTGGCTCTGACGACCGATCTTATCATTACCCGCGCGTTTAAACTCGGTATTAGCCGTGGCAAAGTCGCGGCCATAGGTGGTGATAACAATATTCATTCGCTCTCGAGCCAGGCCTTTTGAAGGTCGACTAGCGCGAAACGCCTGGATGGCTTCGTAACCATAGAGGTTTTCTGTTGCGCCATAACGCAAGGTATGGGGACTGTTGTAAAACAAAGCATCTAGCGTCGAGACGTCGTTATTGACTAGCGCCTCTTCATATTGTTCGAACACTGCACTGACTTCAGCCAATACGTCTGGCAAATTAATGTCCATTTAAAACTCCACTGGGTTCAGATGTGCGACACCACTGTTTTCCAGAACATGTGCGACCCGAAACGCAAGCTCTTCACGCCACGGTGCAGCAATGATTTGTACGCCCAAGGGCATTTTTTCTGTGCCAGCGGGCCAGAGCGGTGCGACCAGCACGGGACAACCAGCAAACGAGATGGGCTGAGTCAACACGCCCATGGCCGCCCGGCTCGGCAATCGCTGACCATTTAAATCCAGCCATTCGGTGCCAATCGTGAGGGCGCTGACGGGTGTCGCAGGCGCTAGCAAAACATCCCAGTCTTCAAAGAGCGCGTTTACTTTATCTCGATATACGCGCCGAAAACGCTGTGCTTGCACGTACCAGGCGGCAGGTTGCAAGGCACCAGCCATAAAACGATCGACCGACAAGGGCTCGAGGTCATGCGCCTGAGTACGCAGGTGATCCAGATGCAACTGACCACCCTCGCTGGCAGTCACGATAAAAGCTGCTGCTCGCGCTAACGCGGCATCGGGCCATGAGACTTGAGCGGTTACGCCGAGTATGCGAGCGGCCTCTTGCACTGCTTGACGGGCTGGGTCGCTCGCGTTGTCGTGAAAGTAACCATCCAGCACGCCAATCCGCAGCCCTTGCAGACCTGCTGTTAATGCAGTCGATATCGGCTCGATGCGTTTGGCATGACAGCCGGGATCGTGTTCGTCCGGACCTTGCAAGGCGTCATAAGCCAGCGCTAACCCACTTAGCGAATCCGCAAATGGCCCCAAGTGATCAATGCTGTGAACAAAGGGATAGGAGCCCCTTCGCGATAAGCGTCCAAAGGTTGGCTTCAAACCCCACACGCCGCACAAGGACGCCGGCACCCTGATGGATCCATTGGTATCTGATCCCAACGCGATTGACACTTGGCGCGCAGCGACTGCCGAGCCTGATCCGCCAGACGACCCTCCCGCGATGCAAGCCAGATTGTGAGGGTTGTGGCTCGGTCCGTAGTGCGAGTTCTCTGTTGTAAAGCCATAAGCGAACTCATCCATGTTGAGTCCACCCATCAGCACAGCCCCAGCGGCCTGCATCCGCTGAACCAGAAAAGCATCAGCTTGCGAAGGCGGATTGGACCGATTGACTTTTGAGCCAGCCAGCGTGACGACGCCCTCGATGTCAAACAGGTTCTTAACTGCATAAGGCACGCCTGCCAGAGGCGGTAAGGCATCACCGCGAGCGCGACGACTATCGATCACCAGAGCCTCTTGAAGCGCACGGTCAAAACAACGCGTGGTGAAGGCGTTGACTTTGGTGTCAGTGTCTTCGATACGCTTGATGTAGGTCGCTACAACCTCGCCAGCGGTGAAATCACCGCGAGCAATCCCCTGCGCCAGCTGGTCTGCGCTGAATTGTTGTGCATCCATGTCACTGGGGCTTTGGACAGAAGATTTCGGCAGGCTCATCGAACGGCGTCAACGCGGCGCTCTCGAGCATCTTGGCCATCGCGGCCGTCCGCTGCAGGTGCGCGGCGACTCTTTCGGCGCAAGCAGCATCCATGGGGATACCCAGTGCTTTGGCACTGACCAGCACAAAATCAAGGGTCTCTGCTTCGTTCATTTACGTACCTCACGCTGGAAAATTTCTAGGCTTAGTTTCTTGGCCTCAATGAAGCTCGGCTGAGTCAAGGTTTCAATAGTTCGGGGACGCGGATCGTTGTAATTCAGGATTTCAGCGACGCTCGTGGGTCTTTTGGTGAGCAGCAAGATTTGATCGGCCAGGTAAACCGCTTCTTCTAAATCGTGCGAGACCAGCAACATGGTGGTGCCGGTTTGCATGAATACGTCTTGCAATTTCTCACGGATGAACAAAGTCATCTCAAAATCAAGCGCTGAGAATGGCTCGTCTAAAAACAATACTTCTGGCTTGGGTGCTAGCGCACGCATGATTGAAGCGGTCTGTTGCTGGCCACCCGATAACTCATAGGGGTAACGCTTCAGATCGAAATTCACGTCAAAGGAGACGATCAGCTCTTCCATGCGCTGCGCGACTTCGGCTTTTGACTTCCCTTCGAGCTTGAGGGGATAAGCGATGTTATCGATGGTGCGCATCCAGGGGAACAGTGCTTCGCGGTAGTTTTGAAACACATAGCCAATCTTGGTCTCGCTTAACGATTTACCGTCAAACAAAATCTCGCCACTATCGATCGGGATCAAGCCGGCAATCATGTTGATGAGTGTGCTCTTGCCGCAACCGTTGGGACCAAACACCGACACGATTTTATTTTTCGGAATGTTTAAATTGAAGTCCTCATATAGCGGCGCACCCGCAAAATACTTGGTCAGATTACGAATCGTGATGTGCGTGCCAACGGGGCCGGGTACAAAGGCTGGCGGCAGCGGATCGGGTTTTATGAGGGGGTTCAGGACAACGCTCATATTTATCTCCCACTCCAGTGCACGATTCGTTTTTCGAACACTAAAAATATGATGTTCAAAACGTAGCCCAGGGCACCCGCAGCCAAAATGGATGCATACATATCCTTGACGTTCATGACTTGCTGCGAGTCGATGATGCGATGGCCAAGACCTCGTTCAGAGCCGATGAACATCTCGGCAACAATGACAATGACCAGTGACATGGATACGGCACTTCGCAAGCCTACAAACGTTGGCTGCAGGCTTTCCCAGATAAGCACGTCTTTGAAAATCTGCAAGCGACTGGCGCCCATCACTTTCGCAGCCATAACACGTTGCTTGCGGGCGTTCATCACCCCATAGGCGCTGTTGAACAGAACGATGAGTAGTGCACCAAATGCTGCGATGGCGACCTTGTTGATATCCGAAACGCCAAAAATCATCAGAAACAGCGGGATCAGCGCGGACGACGGGGTTGACCGAAAAAAATCAATGACAAACTCGACGCTCCGGTAGGCACGTTCGTTACTACCGAGCAGTACGCCCAACGGAACACCGCTCACGGCGGCAATCAGAAAGGCCTCTGTCGTACGTAGCAAGGTGTATGCGAAATCGCCGGATAAGCTACCCCCGCCCAATCCCGAAAAGAGGGCGCCGAGTGTTGCCCATGGTGAGGGCAACAGGATGGGCGGTATCAGCTTGAACCGCACCACCACATCCCAAATCAAGAACAGAACGACCGGACCGATCAGAGGCATAAGCCGTGCTGGATTCCAGCGATTGGTGTCCTGCATGACTACCCCTTGTAAAGCATGGACTCGACCATGGGGCGCGACGTGAAGATCCCTTTGTCATAGAACAGATCGAAGAATTTCTGAAAGTATTCGATATCTTTGGGGGTGAATTCGTTATACATCGTGTAAGCAGCCATGGGGACTTCTGCAGTGAGGTCTCCCTCGATGGCGGTGTAGCCTTTCAGGTACTGACGTGCCTCAACGGTACTCTTGCGCACGTAGTCAATGCCTCTGCCATAGGCTGTCACAAATTTCTTGGTCTCGACCGGATACTTTTTGACAAAATCTGCTGTCAGTGAGGCCGAGCCACCGAACCATGGTGCCATGGCATCACCCAGGATGTACTTGGAGATGACGCCGCCTTCCAGGACGCGGGTGGCACCATTCAAGCGGCCAATGGTACCGGTCGGCTCAAGGGTGTAGACGGCATCAACCTGACCGGCAGCCAAGGCGGCCACGTGTTGTGCAATCGGCAGTTCAATCACGGTGGCCCCGGTAGCGCCTGCGCGTTCGAGTACGGTTCTGGCCAGCGTCAGGTTTTGAATGCCCGGGCCTGAAGCTACTTTTTTACCTTTGAGTTCAGCCATGGTTTTGACAGGGCTGCTGGTTGCGACCAAAAACTCGTCCAGCACGTCTTTGACGTTACTTGGGTTGGATGCAAAGATTTTGAAGGTTCCGGGTGAAGCGACTTCACCAATACCCAAGTTGGCTGAGCCGGTGCCGTTGGCGCTGCCGTCACAACGACCGGCAAGCATGGCTTCCATGATCTGCGCGGCGCTCGCGAATTTAACGCCTTCAACATCCAGCCCCGCCTCTTTGAAGTAGCCTTTTTCAAGCGCCGCGTAAAAGGGCAGCCCTGCCGCAATTGGCCAATAACCGATGCGGATTTTTGGCGTGCTTTGCGCTTGTACCAGAGGGTGCGTTCCCAAGACGCTCAAGGCACCAGTGGCTACGCCAGCTTGCAAGAGCTTGCGGCGAGAAGACGAGACATGGGACTTAGCTGTCAAGGTGCGATGGGTCATGAAGAACTCCAAGGTTGGGTAAAAGGTCAATTGGTTGAGTGGGTCAAGCTGTTCACGTAGGCGCGCCATCCGCCCAGGTGAGTAATATCCGTCGCGGTTGTTAGCGCTTGTGGTTCACAAACGAAACCTTGCACTGAACTGCCATCGGCGAGTGTCAGGGTGCCGATACCCAGCGGGGCGGGGATCAGCGCAACGAATGAACCATATTGGGCTAGCGGCATCTCCCAGATCTCGAGGGCGATTGCGGCACCCTGGCCTGGCTCCACACGCAACAGACCAGGTTTGGGCGGTTGCGAATTTGCTAGCGCAAAAAAGCGATAGTCTGGTGCCGTATGCGTAGCCTCAACAAAGGTCGCAGCTCGCTCTGTCAGTTGCCAGTTCAAGGGCATACCGCTAAGGTGAGCCCCCACCACTGCGACCCGCACCGTAGCTGGGGCTTGCAGGGCTGGGATCGGTGCTGGCTCTGGCAAGGGCTGTGCTGTGGCACCAAGCGATAAACCCGTGGCGTGGTGATAACGTTGGCCCAGATCGGCCAGTTGCCAGTCACTGCCAGCAGGGCCAATCAGGGTGACGCCAAAAGGCAAACCATCGGGCCTGATCAGACTCGGCACCGACAGCGCCGCATAGTCAAACAGATTGACGAAGTTAGTGTATTGCCCGAGGTTACGGTTCAGCCCGACAGGATCCGCTTGCATTTGGGCAATGGTGTAGTGCGTCGGTGCGGTCGGCACAAACAGTACGTCGATCTCTTGCCACATCCGCGCCGCAACTTGGCTCAGGGTAAGCATTTCAATTTCAGCTCGGATATAGTCCGCGGCGCTGTATTGACGCCCTTTGGCAATGATGCTTCGAACCGGTTCGATGACATCACCTTCATGTGCATCGAAAAACGGCTGAATGGCTGTGTAGCGCTGGCTAACCAATGCACTGTCGTAGAGCATGGCGGCAGCCTGCGCGAGAGGTGCGTAGTTGATCGTGACCGCGGTACCACCGAGGCGCTTCAGCTGCTCAAGGGACTTGGCAAAAGCCGCTTCAGCGAGTGCGTCGCCAAAGAACTCAAGGGTATCGGGTACGCCAAAGCGAAACTTTGCTGGTAGGGGTTGAGAGGCCATCGTGACCCGCCGGGAAAACGGATCCGCCTCGTCATGGCCCATGCAAGCCTGCAACACCTTAGCTGCCGTTGCGACTGTTGTTGCAAAAATCGAAACGCAATCGACGTTTTGTGCGGCGGGCACAACGCCTCGCGCCGAAATCAAGCCACGAGTCGGCTTCAAGCCAACAATGTTGTTCAGACCTGCGGGTACCCGACCTGAGCCTGCCGTATCGGTGCCCAGAGAGAAGTCGACCAGGCCTTTAGCGACGACATAAGCCGAGCCCGAGCTGGATCCGCCCGAAACATAGGCCGGATTAATGGCATTTGGGACCGGGCCATAAGGAGACCGAGTCCCGTTAAGTCCGCAAGCAAACTGATCCAGATTGGTTTTGCCTGCCAGTTGTGCGCCTGCCTGAAGCAGCCGGTCTACCACGTGAGCGTGCGAGCTGGGCATGTAGGCAAAAGCCGGGCATCCCGCGGTTGTCGGCAAACCTGCGACATCAACATTGTCTTTGACAGCAAAACGCAAGCCGCTCAGGGGTCCAGAGCCAGGCTGCGATTCATGATTGTTTGAGGGTTCTGCGGAAACACGCGTAATCCACGCCGCGTCGGCATCAATGGCCTCGGCGGAAGCTGGTCTGCGAGTGATTCCAGCGAATGGTGGCTGCACGGTATTGTGTCTCCCTGACTTGTTCAGGGATGTAAGCAATATTTGTGCCAAACGACAAAACCCAGCAGACATATTGTCTACTGGGTTTTGTTGATCATCTTCCCGCTTGCCTAAGCCTTTGGCAAGGCTTAGGTAGGTCTTTTGCAGGTCTTAGCCAGGCCTTAAGTGGACTTAAAAAGGCTTTAAACAGACGTTAAACAGGCCTTAAAAAGGGATATCGTCTTCCATATCCGCTAAATTGGCCCCATTTGCAGCAGGTGCGGCTGGGCGCTGACCCTGTGGTCTGGCCGCTGGACGCGAGGCGGGTTGGCTATCGCTCATCCCATCAGGTGCGCCGCCGCCCATGCTGTCGCCGCCACTGTCACGACCACCAAGCATCTGCATTTGATCAGCAACGACTTCTGTCGTGTACTGATCGACACCTTCTTTGTTCTGCCATTTGCGGGTTTTTAAGCGGCCTTCAACGTAAACAGGACGGCCTTTGCGCAAGTACTCGCCGGCGATCTCAGCCAGACGATTATAAAAAACAACGCGATGCCATTCTGTTTCTTCGCGGCGATCGCCGGATGTTTTGTCTTTCCAGCTGCTGGTCGTTGCAATCGACACGTTACAGATTGCGCCGCCGTCGGGGCTGTAACGCACCTCTGGGTCGCGGCCGAGATTACCCACCAAAATTACTTTATTGACCGATGCCATGCCGATCTCCGTATATTCAAAAAGCTATTCATCAAACGGGCGGGTGGATAAACACCTGACCCTGCACAAACCAATATCATCACGCGGCGAGGCCCTCTGCGCTAGACGCAAAACTACTTACCCCTGTCAATGCTTGGCGACAGTTTAAGGCACTTTTTATAGGGCTTGAGGGTCTTTTTGAAACGCATGCCAATCCGGGGCTTGAAACCAGACCTTGAGAAAATCCAAAAACGTGCGAACTCGCACTGGTAAGTTACGACGACTGGGGAAAACCGCGTAGATATCAACATCCGCTGGCTTGAAATCCACCAAAATGTTCTTAAGTCGGCCCGCTTGTACGTCTTGCATCACCATGTAAGTGGGATGCATCGATATGCCTTGGCCCAGTAAGGCGGCATGCCTGAGAGGCTCGCCGTAATTGGCGCGGATGGATCCTCGTACCCTGACATTGACGCGGCCGTCTGGCCCTGAAAACGACCAGATATTGGTCGGTGACTTGAGCGAGTGCACCATGCAGTCGTGTTGAGCGAGATCGCCAACTTCGGTTGGCTCGCCCCGTTTGGCCAGATAGCTTGGTGACGCGACCAGCCACTGCGGCACAACTGCCAGCCGGTGCGCGATCTGGCTGGTATCTTTGAGCGCTGTTGCGATTCGCACGGACATATCCAGACCTTCGGCCACCAAGTCGGTACGCCCATCGTCCAGATACAAAGTGACCTGAATATCGGGATGCGCTTGTGAAAACGCGCGAATAATCGGGACCAGGTGATGGGCACCAAATGAGGGCGGCGCACCCAGACGTAGCAGGCCCTTGGGTGTACGGACCGATTGCCTCACGACATTGTCGATTGCCTCAACGCGATCGAGTAGCTCTCGGCCATTGTCGAGCAATGACTGACCCGATTCGGTCAGACTGACGCTTTTGGTACTGCGGGTCAGCAGTTGGACGCCCATGCTTTTTTCAAGCCAGGCAACGTATTTAGTGACGTTGCCGCGCGCCATCCCCAAGCGGTCGGCTGCCCCCGAAAAGCTTAAGCCCTGGGCGACCTCGATAAAAACTTCGATTGCCCTGAGCTTATCCATGGCAGTGTCTAATTGTTTATATTTTGGAAACAGTAATTTCTCAATTGGATTCTATCGCAAGTGCTCGCCAATCGCTAGACTGCAGCCTGAATCAAACTTATCGCTCTGAATCTATTACTCTGAAGGGAGCTCCCATGCTGAAAGTCACGCCTAGCGGCCAAGGTCTCGGTGCCTGTGTCGAAAACATCGACCTCTCGCAACCTTTGTCTCACGATACTTATAAAGAAATCGAAGCCTTGTTAGGCAAGTACGGTGTGCTTTGGTATCCCGGTCAAATACTCACTGGGCCTGAGCTCAAAGCGTTTAGCCAGAACTTTGGCACGCTTGAGGTGAATGTGGCCAATATGTATCAAGAACCGGGGCATCCAGAGGTCATGATCCTGTCGAATAAAAAAACCGAAGCGGGCAAACCTGTTGGATTAGGTGACGCCGGTCAGGATTGGCATACCGACATGTCTTACAGCAAGATGATCGCCTTCACCAATGTGCTTTACGGGATTGAAATCCCGCATCGGGATGGGCAGCCGCTCGGTGGTACCGAGTTTTGCAATATGCGAGCGGCTTACCTTGCCTTGCCAGAAGATCTCAAACGCAAGCTTGAGGGCATGACCGTTCTGCACGACTTCAACAAGTTCTGGGAAAACATGCGCAAACAGCCCGGTAGTCTTCGCCCCCCGCTCACGCCCGAACAACGTGCGGCTAAGCCACCGGTCTCACATCCCATTTTTCTGACTCACCCGATCACCGGTGAAAAAGTGCTTTACGCGAATCCCGGCTACTCGATCCAGATCAACGAGATGGATGAGGCAGAGAGTAAGCGCACGCTGGCTTTCTTGTTCGAACACCAATTACAACCCCAGTTTCGCTACCGGCATCGCTGGACTGCAGGGGATGTACTGATGTGGGACAACATGGGTACTATTCACAATGCAGTGGCGGATTACCTGCCTCACGAGCACCGGTTTATTAAACGTTGCCAGGTGATGGCCGATCGCTATTTTCCGGTCGGTGATATGCCCCAAGCCGCTTGATTCATAAAACGAGAAGACAAATATCATGCAGAGAAAGATCCTAGGTGGTTTGCTTTTAATGGCGGCTGTAGTTGGGCTAAGCCTTCAGACGCAAGCTGTGCAAGCTCAAAACAATTACCCCTCGCAACCTGTGAGAGTCTTGATTGGTTTTGCTGCAGGCGGCCCTACAGACGTTATTGGCAGGATTCTGGCGCAGCACATGACCCAATCCATGGGCCAAACCGTTCTGGTAGAAAACCGCACGGGGGCAAACTCGCTGATCGCCACGAAAGAAGTGGCTAAAGCCAAGCCAGACGGCTACACAACCTTGTTTGCCTCGCTATCCCACAACGTCAACTTTTTGCTGCTCAAAGCCAAAGCCGAATACGATCCTTTGGGCAGCTTCGAGCCGATCTCTCTCGCAGCAAATTTGCCACTGGTTCTGGTAACGGCTTACGACTCACCGTACAAAACAGTCGCAGATTTGGTCGCGCAAGCAAAGAAAGAGCCTGAATCGGTTAGCTATGGCTCTGCCGGCAATGGCGGCTCGGCTCACCTGGCTGGCGCGCTGATGGCAACAGTGTCAGGTACCAAGATGCTTCATGTGCCTTTCAGAGGAAACGCCCCTGCCTTGACCGAAGTCATTTCGGGTCGCGTGTCTTTTATGTTTTACCCAATGATCGGTATCGCGGATCAAGTCGCAGAAAAGCGTATCCGCGTGCTGGCAGTGGGCACAGCTAAACCACTGGCGGATTTTCCGGGTGTGCCGACTATGGATGCGTCTGGCTTCCCTGATTTTGAGCAAACGGCACCCTGGGTTGGTCTATTGGCGGCTGCCGGTACACCCAAGCCGATCATTGAGCGTTTGAATAAAGAATTGCTACTTGCGCTGAATCAGCCTGAAGTACAAAAACGGTTGAAAGATTTGGGCGCAATCGCTGTCGGTGACTCACCTACCGAGTTCAAAGCGTTTTTAGAGAAAGACAAAGCACGCTGGGCCAAGGTGATTGAAGCGGCTGGCATAACAGCTGAATAATTTTGGGTAGAAAATAAGCATGGGCTTAGTGAAGAAAGCGCAACGCGCCTTTAGCATCGACGACTTAAGGCTGATGTCACAGGCACGTCTACCCAAATCCATCTTTGAATTTTTTGATGGCGGCGCTGAACAAGAGCTCACGCTGCGCGACAATCTCGCAGCCTTTCAGCGATTGCGCTTATTGCCCAAAGCACTGAACGATGTATCGGTCGTTGATACGACGTGCAATCTTGTCGGTGGTCGGTCTAGTTTGCCCATCGCAGTGGCGCCAACGGGTGCTTTAAATTTCGGTCGGCCTGGCAGTGATATTGCAATTGCCAAAGCAGCCACGGCCATGGGCATCCCTTACACACTATCCACCTCAGCCACGACCACGATAGAGGACATCGCGAACGCGGCCTCGGGGCGGTTGTGGTTTCAGGCTTACATCCTGAGCAATAAAGAAAAACTCGCTGCGCTGATTGAGCGGGCCCGAGTCGCAGACTACGAAGGGCTGATGATTACTGTTGACTTACCCGTTGGTGGTAAACGCGAACGGGATTTTAGAAATCAGTTGAGCTTCCCGATGAAGTTCACGCCTAAAAACGTCATGGGCTTTGCCGCTAAGCCGTTGTGGGCGATGGCCATGCTCGCCAGCGGCATACCCGCCCTGGAGAACATCAAAGAACTAAAAGAAAATAACCCAGGTGGTAAAGCACTGGTATCCAGTGTAGGTAAAAACTACGATCCGGCTTTTAACTGGACTGACCTGCAAAAGATTCGCGACAAATGGTCACGCAAGTTGATTGTCAAAGGCGTTATGCGCAGCGCCGATGCGGATCGCCTGGCGCAAATGGGGATTGATGCCATCGTTGTGTCAAATCATGGCGGCCGTCAGCTCGACGGCGCTGCGGCAACCATGGATGCATTACCAGGGGTAGTTGAGGGTGCGGCTGGTCGTCTCCCTGTCTTGGTTGATGGCGGTGTCAGACGCGGGGTGGATGTGGTCAAAGCGATCGCGTCAGGTGCTCAGGGCGTACTGATCGGTCGCGCGACTTTGTTCGGCGCACATGCCGCAGGTGATGCCGGCGCCAAGCGCGCCCTCGACATCCTGAAAGATGAACTCATCAGATCCATGCAATTATGCGGCGTTAAATCCATCAATGAAATCACTGCGGATTTGTTGTTGAAATAGCTACACTATTTATTCTGTCATAAAGGTTCTGCAAAACAGAATAAAATATAAAGTTCATTTGTTTTGAACGCATGGAAATTACATGGCTAAAAGACTTGCAGAAATTCATCCAGGCGAAATTTTGCTTGAAGACTTCATGAAACCGCTAAGTATTACGGCCCGACGCCTTTCGAGCGACATTGATGTGCCAGCCAGCAGGATTAGTGAAATCGTCAATGGGCAACGGCCTATTACTGCTGACACCGCGCTACGGCTTGGTCTGTACTTTAAGATGGAGCCCCTATTCTGGCTAAACCTGCAAACCGAATACGATATGCGAATTGCTACTAGAGAATTGAAGCGAAAACTTTTAAGTCGTATCCGAGTGTTTCAACCCCTCGCCGCTTAATACATTTTGGTTATCAAAATGCCCAAACTCATTGCCGGTTTTTTACTTTCACTCGGCTTGTCGTTTCAAATGCCTATCGCGCAAGCGCAAGGCGCTGCGTTGCTGACTCAGCCGCTAACAATCATCGTGGGCTACCCAGCTGGTGGGGACTCAGACCGGGTGGCACGCATCATCGGTGACAAACTGAAAGACGAGCTGGGCGTACCCGTTATCGTTGAAAACAAGCTCGGTGCTGGTGGACGGATATCCGCTCAGGTTGCAAAAAAAGCCACCGCAACTGACAACGTTTTACTGATCGGCAACCCCGCCATCATGGTTATCGCGCCGCTGGTCATGAATGACATTGGTTACGACCCAATCAAAGATTTCAACATCGTATCCATGGTTAGCAATTACCGCTTTGCGGTAGCAGTATCGACAGGTTCCAGTGTCAAACGCATGGCGGATCTGGTTTATCAGCTGGGCTACTATCCCGCCAAATACAACATCGGCGTGCCGGCCACTGGGAGTCTGCCCCATTTCTTCGTCATGATGATGGAAGAAAAAATCGGCGCACCAGTACAAGTGATTGGCTACAAGGGATCAGCACCCTTACTTAATGATTTAGCAGGCGGTCATTTGAATGTCGCCATGGATACGTTCAATTCTTTGCTACCCATGCATCAGGCCGGCAAAGTCAAAATCATCGCCGTATCCGGTGAGACACCAGAGCCTTCCTTGCCAGATGTCCCGACTTTTAAGCAGTCAAACCTCTCATTAACCGGAGCGGGATGGAATGCTTTCTTTGCGCCCGCTAGCATGCCTCAGGATAAGGTAAAGGTATTAAGCAAGGCGATTAACAAAGTCATGAAAGATGCGACGGTGCAACAAACCATTCAGGGGATGATGCTTGATCCGGTGGTGGCCGATTTAACTCAGTCGCAAGAGATTTTTGCGAGCTTCAAAAAGCAGTGGGAGCCCGTGATCAAGCAATCCGGGTTCAGGGCAGAGCCCTAAAAATCGGCTTGGAAGCAGAAGAGATATCTCCTTTCACTTGACACCAGACAGCCCGTATGGGACAACGTAGGTGAGTGATTTGGAGGAGACAAATATGAAAAAAATTATTCCGCTCACGTTGATAGCTATGGTTGCCTTAGTCAGCAGCGTAGCCTTCGCACAAGGTGCGGCAAACAAATTTCCGAACAAGCCGATACGGTTTGTAGTGCCCTTTCCGCCTGGTGGCGGAAATGATATTCTGGCACGAGCAATTGCGCCCAAAATGGCAGACTTGCTGGGCCAGCCTGTGGTCATTGACAACAAAGCCGGCGCCGGCGGCAATATCGGCGCAGAGATGGTTGCCCGTTCGACACCAGACGGCTACACAATCTTGATGGCTTCGAACCAGATCACAATCAATCCCTGGATGTACTCGAGCTTGCCCTTCGATATCGAAAAAGACTTTTCGCCTGTTGCGCTGGCGGCATCGGTACCGTTGTTACTCGCCATTAATCCAGATGTTCCTGCGAAAAACTTAAAAGAGTTTCTCGCGCTCGCAAAAGCAAAGCCCGGTTTGCTGAACTACAGCACCCCCGGGACGGGCACCCCACAACACATTGCGTTTGAAGTATTCAATTATGATGCCGGGGTCAAAATAACCCACGTCCCGTACAAAGGCACTGGCCCTTCAATTGCAGACCTGATTGGCGGACAGGTGCAGGCGACCATAGGCACGATGGCCTCGTTAGAGCAACACGTAAAGTCTGGCAAAGTACGGGCGCTCGGCGTAGCCACGACGACAAGGTCTCCAGCCATGTCTGATGTACCGACCATTGCAGAAGCGGGACTACCCGGTTACACCTCGCCGCTTTGGTATTCCGTACTCGCTCCGGCGGGCACACCCACAGAAATCGTCGCGCAGCTGTCTGCCGCAATAGCTGGAGCCTTGACGGATACCGGAACCAAAGAACGATTAACCGCACAAGGTTTCGTGGTGAACTATCTAGACTCTCAGCAGATGACCGATCTCATCAAAACTGATCTCACTTTCTGGAAGAAGTCGATCGCAAATATTGGTCTAAAACTGGACTAAGCCTCTGCGCAGGAGTTGTAAATGAGTGAGCAAACCGTGAATATCAATGCCGCACTCTCGGGCATTCGAGTTCTTGATTTCACACAAATTGGCGCGGGGCCGCTCTGCGGCATGCAACTGGGCGACATGGGTGCAGAGGTAATCAAAGTCGAAGCTCCCACGGGCGATATCGGACGCAAACTCGGCCCACCTTGGCAAAACGGTGAGTCGGTGATTTCGATGTGTTTTAACCGCAACAAGCGCTCGCTCATCGTGGACCTGAAAAAGCCAGAGGGTGCAGCACTGATCAAGCGACTTGCAAAAACCACTGACGTTGTGCTCGAAAGCTTCAGACCTGGCGTAATGGATAGACTCGGCATTGGCTACGATGCTTTACGAACGGTCAATCCAAAAATCATTTTCACTTCAGTATCAGCTTACGGTCAGACGGGCCCCTGGAAAGACAAACCAGGTGTTGATGGCATTGTGCAGGCCGTATCCGGCTTAATGAGCAATATTGGTGATGAAAACTCAGCGCCGATGAAGGTCTTGGTGCCAGCGGTTGATATGGTGACAGGTTTTGTATCCACGAGTTCAGTAATGGCCGCATTGCGCGTCGCTGAAACAACTGGCCTCGGGCAACATCTGGATAACTCGCTCTACAACAGCGCCATGATGTTTCAACTTTCCGCTATCGCCTCCTATCTATCGAGCGGCGAGAAGCCTATCCGGATCGGCACAGCAGCGCCGTATTCGGCGCCTAACGAAGCCTATCCAACCAAGGACGGTTGGATCATGATTGCCGCCTATCACGATGATCGCTGGCCGGCTTTATGTAAGTTACTCGGGCGACCAGAACTCGCCACACACGAGGATTTCGCAACCATTCCGTTGCGTGTAGCGAATCGCAAAAAACTCATGACTGAATTAACCGCTCTACTATCATCTAAAACATCCGCCGAATGGCAAGTCTTGATGGAAGAGCAAGACATCATCTGCGGGCCTATTGCAGACTACGACATGGTCATGGATTCTCCTCAGCTCAAACACAACGGGGTGATAGTGGATACACCCAACACGATAGCTGGCAACGTCAGAATGCCTGGCATGGCGGTAGGTGATCGAGATGCCCAGGCACGTGTGCGCTACGGCCCACCCGTGCTCGGAGAGCACACTTGTGAAGTTTTGAAAGAATACGGATTGACGCTAAGCGAGATAGACGCACTGCTTGCTTGTGGGGCAGTCATTCAAACAAGAGTGAACACAGCATGAAATTTAAAGCGATCAGACAATTTCTTGAGGGCGATAAGCGGGTCAGCAAATGGATGGATCAGACTATCGACGACTTGGCACCGGGCGAAGTTATCATCAAATCACAGTTTGCTGCAGTCAATTACAAAGATGCGCGCGCAGTAACCGGAGTCGGTCGGGTGATCTCACGGTTTCCGTGTATCCCTGGGATTGAGGTGGCGGGAACAGTTGTCGAAACTGCTGACCCAGCGTTTAAACCTGGGGATGTTGTGACAGTCCAAGGCGGTCGGGAATTTGGTATGCAACGTGATGGGGCTTACAGCGAATACGTGCGTGTGCCTGCTGCCTGGGTCGGGAGGCTACCTCATGGCGTGGACGCCTTTGAGGTGGTGGCCATGGGTCTGGCTGCTTACACCTCTGCTATTGCCGTCGATGAATTGATTTCACGAGTCAAGCCACAAGACGGGCCTATCCTTGTGACGGGTGGTACGGGTGGAAGCCCTTCGTTTGCTATCGATATGCTTGCCTCGCTGGGTTATGACGTAGTGGCAAGTACTGGCAAAACCGCTGAAACTGAATATCTGAAAAGGTTGGGCGCCAAAGAAGTCATCGGACGCGACGAAATCGCGGGTGGCGACAAACCCCTTGAGGATCAACGCTGGGCAGGTGCTATTGACGCCGTAGGCGGCAAGCCGCTTGACGATGTATTGCGCTCGGCTAAAAAACGCGCGGTCGTATGCGCCTTTGGCAACGCTGCGGGTGAAACCTTCACCACGTCGATTTATCCATTTATTCTGAGATCCGTATCGCTGGTCGGCATTAACGCCAACCACCCTGTACCGAGCCGGGGCGAAGTCTGGGCGAGAATGGCAAAGGGCGGTGATCTTTACCCCAAGCATTTACAGGACATTGCGTACACCATCCCTTTTGAAGATTTACAGAACCACTGTGCCAAGCTGATCAACTCAGGCGCGCGTGGCCGCGCGGTCGTTGCCTTCTGACTCTTCGGCCAACTTTGAACAGCGTTATTGATCTGCGTTCATTCATCCGCGAGGGCGATTCGATACTGTGGTCGCAAACCACAGCAGAGCCGCTATCGCTGACAGAGGCGCTTGTTAATCAGCGCGAAGCCATTGGGCCTTGCTCTGTTTTTGTGGGTGCCACTTTCTCTCAAACTCTGCAGCCAGCACATGCTGATTTTTTAAATATAAGCAGCTTTGGGGGACTAGGGCAGAATCGCAAGCTCATCGCAAACGGCGCTTTATCGGTGGTACCGTTTCATGGCTCCGAACTCTGCGCAATGATTGAACAAGGGGTGATCAAGTGTGATGTGGCTATGCTGCAGGTAAGCCCACCGGGGCCTGACGGCAAACATAGTATGGGAATTGCCAACGACTACATGGTCGCTGCCGCGAAGCGAGCACGAGTCGTGATTGCTGAAATCAATGAGCAGATGCCTTGGACGAGAACAACTAAGGAGCTTGACGGCATCAACATGGCTGTTGTCTTGCACAGTGATCGCCCTTTGATAGAAGTACCTCGCGGTCAAATTACTCAGACTGAGAAACAAATCGCCGCGCATGCCGCCCCGTTCATTGAAGATCGAGCGATTTTAGAGCTGGGAATTGGGTCTGTACCAGAGGCCATACTCAGCACGTTGCTTGATCGCAAAGATCTCGGCATTCATTCTGGCGTGCTGGGCGATGCCATGCTCGATCTCGTCTCGAGTGGCGTGATTACGAATGCACACAAGACAATTGATCGTGGACAGATCACCACCGCATCCCTGATGGGTACACGGAAGCTGTATGACTTCGCGTTTAATAACGCCGCGTTGAACCTAAGACCGTATGCTTATACGCATGCTCATCGGGTTCTTGCTCAGATAGATAACTTCGTTGCAATTAACTCTGCGATTGAGGTAGATCTAACTGGTCAGGTAAATGCCGAAGTAATGAACGGCCAATACGTTGGTGCAACTGGTGGGCTGGTGGATTTCGTTCGAGGCGCGATGGCCGCGAAACGAGGCAGATCCATCATCGCCTTGCCCTCGAGCACACAGAGTGGGCGGGTAAGCCGCATCGTGAGTAGCTTAACCGGTGGTTGTGTTACCTCGTCTCGTTGCGATGCCGACGTTGTAGTAACGGAATGGGGTGCCGCACAATTGCGTGGCCAGTCTCTTGCCGAAAGAGTGAAGCGAATGATTGCAATCGCTCACCCGGATCATCGCGAGGAGCTCGCCCGCGATGCAAAAACAAGCCTCAGTCTTTAACCACCGCCACTTCACTTAGCGGCTTTAACCCCCAAGTCACCAGTAACCAGACAGCAGACAACGCACAGACTGCCCAAAACACTGCATCGCTGCCACCTCGCGACAAGAGACCACCACCAAGCGCCCCACCCAAAAACAAGCCCGCGGCCTGTGAGGTGTTGTAAAAACCCAGGGCTAGGCCTTTTAGCTCGGGTGGCGCCATACGCGACACCAGCGACGGCTGCAATGCCTCAAGAACGTTAAACATCACAAAGAAGCCTGTCAGCGCAAACGCAAGCGAATAAAAATCACCGCTGCTAAGAGGTAACAGCGCACAGACGATGACCAGCCCAGCGACTGCTGCCCGCAAAAGCTTGACATGCGCTTTGCGCGTTTCTGCCCAGAAAATCGCTGGCACCATAAGCAAGAAGGAGCCAAAAATAACCGGTAGGTAAACCTTCCAGAGTTCGGATGACTGCATATTGCCCAGCTTGATAAACAGGGGTGGTACCACCACGAACAGGGCAACTTGAGTCATGTGCAAACAGAACACACCAAAATTAAGCCTGACTAGTGACGTGTTAGTGAGTACTTGCAAAGGCCGAACGCTATCATCCATCTTGCTTGTAATGGGGGCAGTTGGGATAACCCACCCTGCCACCGCCAAACAGATCACCCCCAGCAAGGCGATCGTCCAGAACAAACCGGTCAAGCCTGCTGCGCCCACAATCAAGGGGGCAGCAATCAGGGACACCGCAAAAGAGATCCCTATCGATCCGCCGACCATGGCCATGGCACGGGTTCGAACCTCGGGCCGAGTGGCATCGGCCAGCCAGGCGGTCACCGCAGCTGAAATCGCACCCGATCCTTGAATCGCCCGACCGATCGTTATCCAGAAAACATCATTCGACAACGCGCAGACAACGCTACCAAGAATGAACAACAACAGACCAGTCACGACCACGGGGCGACGGCCCCAGCGATCAGAGGCCAGACCAAACGGGATTTGCATGAACGCTTGCGTCAAGCCATACATGCCCAGCGCCAAGCCGACCTTGGCAGGATCATCTCCGCCGGGCAAACCTTTGGCTGCCACCGCGAACACCGGCAGCAACAAAAACAGACCCAGCATGCGGGCTGCAAACAAGCCTGCTAGCGCGAAACTGGCTTTGCGTTCAATCGGCGTAAGGGAAAGCTTGACTTTGCTGGACATGGCCTGACTTCAAAAATTTCACATCGTCGCAACCGGGCAACCTAATCACCCCAGTTTCTTTGAGCGAAACCATCATCAGTCACGCCCGCGACGACCAAGCACGGTATAGTACCAAGTTGCCTGTCAAAAATGCGATCAATCAAGCTCTATGGACGAAATCCGCATTCGGGGTGCCCGCACCCACAACCTCAAAAATGTCTCGCTAAACCTGCCGCGCCACAAATTGGTGGTAGTGACCGGCTTATCTGGATCAGGCAAATCCTCACTCGCGTTTGATACCTTGTACGCAGAAGGTCAACGGCGCTATGTTGAGAGCCTGTCGGCCTACGCCAGACAGTTTTTGCAATTAATGGACAAGCCCGACGTTGATCTGATCGAGGGCTTGTCACCCGCAATTGCGATCGAGCAAAAAGCGGCTGGGCACAATCCCAGATCAACAGTCGGCACCATTACCGAAATACACGACTACCTTCGCTTGCTTTATGCGCGCGTGGGCATCCCTTACTGCCCCTCGCACGGCTTGCCCTTGGCGGCACAAAACATCAGCCAGATGGTTGATAGCGTGATGGGTTGGCCTGCCGAAACGAGGCTCGCCATTCTGGCGCCCGTCGCTCGCACGAAGAAAGGCGGGTTTGAGGACGAGGTTGCGAGCTTGCAGGCTCAAGGCTTTGTCAGGGTAAGGATAGATGGCGAGATGGTCGATCTCGATGCTTTACCCGCTCTGGCCAAGAACGAAAAGCATGACATCGATGTGGTGATTGATCGTGTCCGTATCAAGCCTGAAAGCAAGCAACGCCTGGCCGAAAGCTTCGAGACAGCACTGAATCTGTCCCAAGGTCGTGTCATTGCTTTGAACATGGAGACCAATTCAGAACATTTGTTTTCCAGTCGGTATGCCTGTCCAGTCTGCAGCCATAGCCTGCCCGAGCTGGAGCCACGTCTTTTTAGCTTCAACAATCCGGTCGGCGCCTGCCCAAGTTGTGACGGGATTGGTCATGTCGGCTACTTTGATCCGAAACGCGTGGTGGCTTTCCCCGAGCTCAGTCTGGGATCTGGTGCAATCCGCGGTTGGGACAAGCGCAACGCCTTCACTTTCTCGATGTTATCGAGCCTGGCCACCCATTATGACTTCGACATCGATATGCCCTGGGATCAAATCCCTGAGACCATTCGACACATTATTCTTTTTGGTTCGGGCGACGTCGAGATCCCGTTTTTTTATCTGAACGAAAAAGGGCACAGTACGGTTAAGCGCCATGCTTTCGAGGGCGTTATCCCCAATCTGCAACGGCGCTGGTTAGAGACAGACTCCTCTGTTGTCCGTGAAGAGCTGGGCAAATACCGGGCGACGCAAACGTGCCCGGATTGTCAGGGCTCAAGGCTCAGACCCGAGGCGCGTCACGTTCGTATTGGTGATGAGGTGATTGCACCTCCCAAAAAACTTGCCGGCACGGCAGCAGAAGCCAGTTGGGAGGAGCGCGGACTGGGGATTTATGAAGTCGAGGCCTTGCCTCTGTCGAAATGTTTGAAGTGGTTTCAAGAACTGCAACTAACAGGGTCGCGCAAAGAGATCGCTGACCGGATTGTGCAAGAGATCGCCTCACGCCTGAGCTTCTTGAACAATGTCGGCCTGAACTATCTTTCTCTGGATCGCAGTGCGGATACGATCTCTGGCGGTGAGGCGCAGCGCATCAGGCTGGCCAGTCAAATCGGCTCTGGCTTGACCGGTGTGATGTATGTCTTGGATGAGCCCTCGATTGGCCTGCATCAGCGCGATAACGACAGATTGATTGGCACCCTTCAACATTTGCGCAATCTGGGCAATAGTGTGATCGTGGTTGAACATGATGAAGACATGATTCGCCAGGCCGACTGGGTAGTCGATATGGGGCCAGGGGCGGGCGAGCACGGCGGCCAGGTTGTCGCTGAGGGCACACCAAAACAGATAGAAGAAAATCTGCAATCGCTCACAGGTCAATACATGAGCGGTGCGCAACGAATCCAAGTGCCCGCGCGACGGGACTTGACTGAAGAGCAGGCCTGGATCGAATTAACCGGTTGCTCTGGCAACAACTTGAAAGCTGTCGATCTCAAACTGCCCCTGGGCAAACTGGTATGCATCACTGGCGTATCAGGCTCAGGCAAGTCAACATTGATTAACGATACGCTTGCCGTGGTGGTCTCGCGTGCGTTACACAATTCACAAGCCGAGCACGCGCCTTTCGAGTCAATCAAGGGCCTTGAACATATCGACAAAATCATTAATGTCGATCAAAGCGCCATCGGCCGCACCCCTCGCAGCAATCCTGCAACCTACACCGGCTTATTCACGCCGATTCGCGAATTGTTTGCCGGCGTGCCTGAGGCTCGTGCGCGTGGCTATGACGTGGGACGCTTTAGTTTTAACGTCAAAGGCGGTCGGTGCGAGGCCTGCCAAGGCGATGGCGTCGTCAGGGTTGAAATGCATTTTCTGCCCGACATGTATGTCCCTTGCGATGTCTGTCAGGGCAAGCGCTACAACCGCGAGACGCTTGAAATCCGCTACCGCGGCCGCAACATCCATGAGGTATTGGCATTAACGGTCGAGCAGGCAATGGTGTACTTTGACGCCGTGCCCATCGTCGCTCGCAAGCTGCAGACCTTGATCGATGTGGGCCTGTCATATCTGCGCCTGGGGCAAAGCGCAACGACACTTTCTGGTGGCGAGGCGCAGCGGGTCAAGCTCTCGCTTGAACTCTCAAAACGTGGCACGGGCCGCACGCTATATATTCTTGACGAACCCACGACAGGCCTGCATTTTCATGACATCGCCTTGTTATTACGTGTCCTGAATCAGCTTGTGGAGGCTGGCAATACTGTCGTCGTGATTGAGCACAATCTTGATGTCATCAAGACAGCTGACTGGGTAATCGACATGGGGCCTGAAGGCGGAGATGGGGGCGGCATGATAGTGGCCGAGGGCACACCTGAAGCTGTTGCTGCCAACCCAGCGAGCCACACAGGGCAGTACTTGAAGCGCGTGTTAAACACAAAACGCGGTTAAGTCTTCGGTAAATCGCGTGCGACGTCCAAGTAAGGTGGGACTGAGGTGCGACTGAGGTGCGACTCAGTTGCGACTGAGGCGCGCCTTATCTAACCCCCGCAGCTTTGAGCTGATGAACGGCTTCAGGCAGGCAACTCGACGTTGAGAAAATGGGCACGGTTGAGCTGCATTGCTGACCATCCGGATAGCTGAGTGGATCATACGGGCGACCCGGCTCCACCGGACGCCTACTCGCGGTAACGCCATCCCACTGTCCCCAGACTGCGCGGATTTGATTAGCATTTCGGCAGAGATTTGCGCTTTGTGAATCGCACGCCTGCAAGGCTGCTTTCAGTGCCGCGACGGGATCTGAGTAGCCGCAGACGGTCGCGCTACCGGTGAGCAATCCGCCTGAGGACACGGTGCCGTCCTGGGCTTGCACAGACGCAATCCAGCCGGGCGAACAATCCGCCTGCACAGAGACTTGAGTGCCCAAAGTCGTATCGCCGGCTCTGGCGAGATAGTTTTGAATGATTGCGACGACATTCTCACCTCGATACGAATCGACAAAGCGCAGCTGACATTTAAAGCCCTGCGTATTACAAAACTCAACGATAGATAACTGGTCTGTTTGGCGAGCTTGTGCCGAGGCCTGATTGCTCAGGCTCATAGCCGCGAGACATCCTATTGCACTCAGGCTCATGACTGAAATGACCCGCCAAAAACTGGCAAGAGAACGTTTCATGGCGCATTACCTCCGCAACAGCATTAAAAATTAAACTATCAACACGTTTGACAGCGAATACTCAAAAATGTTCAGTCATGTTGAACAATCTTGCATGCTCACGGATAGCGTAGCGATCGGTCATTCCTGCAATGTAGTCAGATACGGCACGCCCCTGGATCGTATCGTCATCACGTCGGTAGTCGGGCGGCAAGAGCCTTGGCTCGTGAATGAAGGCGCTGAACAGATCGCGTACGATCTTGCGTGCCTTGTTGGTCATTCGAATCACTTTGTAGTGCCGATAGAGATTATCGAACAAGAACTTTTTGAGCACATTGGCTTGCGCTCGAATCTCTGGTGAAAACGCAACCAGCTCGCCACAACGGCGTGCTTGATCGACATCCCGGGGGGCTGCTTTTTCTAAATTAGCTGCAGTCGTCCGAGTCACATCTGAAATCAAGGTATTAATCATGCTTCGAATCGTCTCAGATATCGCACGGCGCTGGGCAATGGCAGGCCAGGTGTTCAAGACCTTCGCATAGTGCCGTTCAAAAATAGGCACACTCAGTAGCTGCTCAAGGGTAAGCAGACCAGATCGTAGTCCGTCATCAATATCGTGATTGTTGTAGGCAATTTCATCTGCGAGGTTGGCAATTTGCGCCTCAAGAGAAGGTTGAGTCTTATCGATGAAACGCTGACCCACATCCCCCAACAAACGAGCGTGCGACAGCGAGCAATGCTTCAACACGCCCTCACGGGTCTCGAAGCACAAGTTAAGGCCATTGAAGGCGGCGTAACGCTCTTCCAGTTCGTCCACCACCCGCAGGCTTTGCAGGTTGTGTTCAAAGCCACCCCCGTGAGGCACGAACTCTCGCATGCAAGCGTTGAGTTCGTCTTGACCAGCATGTCCAAACGGAGTGTGTCCGAGATCATGAGCTAGCGCGATGGCCTCGGTCAGATCTTCGTTGAGCTTAAGGCTGCGAGCAAGCACACGCGCAATCTGCGCGACTTCAAGCGAATGCGTCAGGCGGGTACGAAACAGATCGCCTTCGTGGTTAATAAAAACCTGTGTTTTGTATTCGAGTCGTCTGAAGGCATTGGCGTGGATGATGCGATCGCGATCACGCTGAAACTCGCTTCGGTTATTGGGTGCGGGTTCGGGATGACGACGACCCTTGGTAAGCGCTGGATGACATGCGTAAACAGCGAGTTCTGACATGGCACACCTTCTTTTTAAAGCGTTAAGCGGTATTGCGCGCAATCACCTGGGCAACCAGGGCCGGATCAGCCTTCGTGCGCACGGCTTCGCCCAAGCGAGGCATCAGGATGAACTGAATCTCGCCCGCTTCAGCTTTTTTATCGCCCAGCATCAAGGATGTCCATTGCTCTAAACCGCCTAAACGAGGCGCGACCGTTGGGCAGCCAATCGCTTGGACGAGATCGCGCACTCGCCCAACATCGCTGCGAGCAAAGCCAAAAACCTCGGCCGACAAATCAGCGGCCATCAACAAACCGCAACCAACCGCTTCACCGTGCAACCACTCACCATAGCCCAGTCCGGCTTCGATGGCGTGACCAAAGGTGTGGCCTAAATTCAGGTAAGCACGCATACCGGTTTCGCGCTCGTCTTTGGACACAACATGAGCCTTGAATTCGCACGAACGGCGAATAGCCGTTGCGAGGAGCTCAGGGTCACGCGCACGCAAGCCGCCCGCATTGTTTTCACACCAGGCGAAAAAGTCTGCGTCCATGATCAGGCCGTATTTGATGACTTCGGCCAAGCCAGCGGATAACTCACGCTCTGGCAATGTTTTTAGAACGTCGGTGTCTATTTCGACCGCAATCGGCTGATAGAACGCACCGATCATGTTTTTGCCCCGAGGGTGATTAACAGCGGTTTTACCGCCCACCGACGAGTCCACTTGTGCGAGCAGCGTGGTTGGCACTTGTACAAAGCGTACGCCGCGCATATAGGTTGCTGCTGCAAATCCAACTACATCACCAATCACCCCACCACCCAAGGCCACCATGACGGTGCGTCGGTCGAGCTTGGCATCCAGCATGGCGTCAAAGATCAGATCCAAGGTGTCGATTGTCTTGAACGCTTCGCCGTCAGGCAAAGTCACGCGGATCATTTTTTTGCCCGTTTGACTCAACACCGAATGAACTCGCTGCCCCATCAAGCCATCGATCGTGGGGTTAGTGATCAACACGATGCTAGTGGCATCCGCCGGGATAGCTTGAGCTAACAAATCCAGCCGACCTGGGGCAATGTTTATCGGGTACTGTCCGCCTGGTGTGGCGACGTCTACGGTGTGCATGGGGGATTTCCGTTTTCGGTAAGCCAGGCAATCTTGGGGCTGGCTCGTAATTGATCGACCACAACGGTCACGAGATTAGCAACGCTGGTTGTCCCGGTCTCAACCGTCAGGTCAGCTACTTCGCGATAAAGAGGCTCTCGTTGTTGCAGCAAATGGCGCAAGGTCCCTTTGGGATCAGGGGTGGCCAAGAGTGGGCGGTTGCGATCCCGGCTGGTTCTGCGGTACAGCTCATCAACGCTTGCGCACAGATACACCACAACCCCTCTGGTTTTGAGTAGTTGACGGTTAATCGGTGCAAGTACTGCACCGCCCCCAGTCGCCAGCACTATCCGGGGGATTCGCGTACAAGCTTCAAGCGCTTGACACTCTCTTTTACGGAACCCTTCTTCACCTTCGATCTCAAAGATGGTTGGGATGCGAACACCGCATCGCGCTTCGAGCTCATGATCCAGATCAACAAAGTCTCTGTTCAATATTTTGGCTAAATTCTTACCGACCGTCGTCTTGCCTGCTCCCATCATCCCGACCAAAAAAACCGGGTGGTCATGGCCGAGCAGGTCAACACCCCCCTGCGGCAATTGCGGGGCAGCAGGCACCGGGCTGTCATTGCCCTCGTGAGCGAGTTGCTGATCGGCTTCATTCATAATGACATTATCCCATTACCTCGCAAAGCGTCGGGACAATCGACTCAAAACCATTAAAATACCCCGCAATGAACAAATACTCCGACTCTTACGACGATGATAATGACCAGCCTGAAAAAAAATCTGGTGGCTCCTTCATCATTAATTTCCTGCTTAAGTTAAGTATTTTAGGGCTAGGGCTAACGCTTTGTGGTGTTCTGCTGGGGGCAATGGCGTTGTCGCTCGCCTGGCCCAACTTGCCTGACTTGACCGCCATGACCGATTACCGGCCACGCGTACCACTGCGCATATACAGCGCCGACAAGGTCATGATTGGCGAATTCGGTGAAGAGCGCCGTAATGTGCTGCATTTTGCTGAAATTCCCGACGTCATGAAAGCGGCCGTCTTGTCAGCTGAAGACGATCGCTTCTATCAGCATGGTGGTATCGACTGGGCCGGTGTGCTTCGCGCTGGCCTGACGAATCTGATGTCCATGCAAAAAACGCAAGGCGCAAGCACCATCACCATGCAGGTCGCGCGTAATTTTTACTTGTCGTCTGAAAAAACCTATTCGCGCAAGTTCTACGAGCTTTTGTTGACCTTCAAGATTGAAGCAAGTCTCACTAAAGATCAGATTCTCGAGCTTTATCTGAATCAAATTTATCTGGGCAACCGCGCTTACGGCTTTGCTGCGGCATCACGGGCTTATCTGGGTAAAAACCTGGCCGACGTCACACCGGCTGAAGCCGCGTTGCTCGCTGGCATCCCCAAAGCTCCCTCGCGCTTCAATCCCATCGCCAACAAACCGCGGGCCGTCATCCGTCAGCGTTACGTATTGGGCCGTATGCATGGCCTCGGTTATTTAACTGACGCAGAGTACAAAACGGCGATGGATCAACCCATCGTAGTCAAATCCGCCGAAGGTACGCCCGCTGGTGGTTATGCGGTTCACGCTGAATACATTGCTGAGCTTGCTCGTCAGTTGATGGTGTCTTCATACCCGGATAACGTGTATTCACGCGGGTTGAACGTTTATACGACTATCATCGCCAAGGATCAGGAAGCTGCCTATGAGTCCTTGCGGGAAGGTGTGATTGACTACACTCGCCGGGCACCCTATCCCGGACCTGAGGATACGATTGAGGTGCCTCCCGGCATCGAAAACAACCCCGCCAAGTTTGACGAGTTTCTGGACGGCGTTATCGAAAAACATCCTGACCGGACAGACATGCTGACAGGTGTCGTCCTGTCGGCCAAGCCCGAGGAAGTTCGCGTCGCGCGCAGTTCGTCTGACATCATTGCTATCAAAGATAAAAAAGCGCTGGGAATCATTCAGCGCGCCCTGAACCCCAGGGCAGCCGCTGACCAGCGCCTTCAGCGAGGGTCGGTCGTTCACTTGCACAAAACCGCTGATGGCTTCGAGATTCTCAATCCACCCACGGTGCAAGCTGCGTTTGTCGCCATGACACCGCAAGATGGCGCCATCAGGGCGATGGTCGGTGGCTTTGACTTCTATCATGGCAACTTCAACCGCGTGACCCAAGCGTGGCGCCAGCCGGGCTCGTCCTTCAAGCCATTTATCTATTCAGCTTCGATTGAAAAAGGTCTCACACCGATGACCTTGATCTCGGATCAACCTTTCGAGTTATCGGCAGCACAAACCGGTTCTAAGCCCTGGTCGCCAAAAAACTACGGTAACCAGTACGAAGACATGCTGACAATGCGAGATGCGTTAGCCAAGTCGAAAAACATGGTTTCAATTCGTATCTTGCAATTGATTGGCCCCCAATATGCACAAGAGTACGTGACACGCTTCGGTTTCGATAAATCCCGTCATCCTGCCTACTTACCGATGGCCCTTGGTGCTGGTGAGGTCACACCGCTGCAACTGGCCAGCGCTTACTCGGTATTTGCCAATGGAGGCTACCGCATCACGCCTTATCTGATCGATCATGTGACTGATGCGAACGGGCAAGTATTGATGCAAGCAAAGCCTGTGATCGCAGGTGACTCAGCAAACCGGACGGTTGACGGTCGAACGATCTACATCATTGACGATCTGTTGCGTAACAATGCCACGGTCGGTACTGCTGCAAAGGCTCGCCAGATACTGAAGCGCAACGATATCTCGGGTAAAACCGGGACGACCAATGAGTCCTTCGATGCCTGGTTTGCTGGCTATATGCCCCAATTAGTCGGGATTGCCTGGATGGGTTTCGACAAGCCCAAGTCACTTGGCTCAGGCGAAACTGGCGGTGGGGCCGCCTTGCCAATCTGGGCGGGCTACATGATGTCGGCCTTGAAGAACTATCCCGAGGTGCCCAGGGCACCGGCGCCTGATGGCATCATTGCTGAGGGCGGTAATTTGTATCTGAGAGAGTTCCCACCAGGTCAAACGGTGACACGTGTCGGCCTGGACGGACCACAAGGCCAGATCGGTGTGCCGATGCCACCGGTTTCGGGACAAGACTCGCTTGGGGATTTCTTGAATAATCTGGGCTCGTCCAATTCTCCCTATCGCGCTGGGCAATAAGCGGTAGGTCGTGAAGACGATATACGAGGAAACTGGGTATTAGAGACTGACGGTCAAAGGTTGCCCAGCGGCCTCGCTACAGACGTGCGATAAAGCTTCGTGCAGATCCGGTCCGCCGCGAGTGTCTTTCCAGTTGGTGCCGTCGAACCGGTAATGGAACCCGCCGCTGGGTGCAGCGAGCCACATTTCCATCAGGGGCGCCTGGCTATTGATGACAATTTGATGTCCGTTATCAAAGATTAGATTCAGTACATTACCTTGACGGCGAGTCTCGACGTCAAGATCTAGTGCTTCAAACCAGTGGTCGGCTTGCGATTCGATCGCATTGAGCAAAGCAGTCACTCGGTCAAGAAATTCGGTTTCGGTCATAATGTACCCTCGGGCATGACGGAGTTTGTTTTGATGGTTTTTACTTACCACCGCAAGATTAGTCGCATTGTAGCGATGCTTGGGCTCGTTGCAGGCGTTTCGGGTTGTGGCCTGAAAATGCCGCTCTATATTGCGCCCCCCTATCCACCGAAAAAGCCGCCGGTCGATAGAACCTGGACGCCGCCTGATTACGTCAAGGTGCCGCCAGCTGCTGATCCGCAAGAAGATATGCTGGATGACATGGATCCTGTTGCACCACTATTTACGGATCGCGTCCCGCTCACTCCGCCTCCGATTGTTGTTGAATAAGCGTTTTATTTTTCTATGACCTCAAACTTGCCAGCACTCGCAATACCAGCAGGTGCGCCTCATTTTCATTACGAGGGCTCGCAGCTCTATGCCGAAGGGGTTGCCCTCTCTGAGCTCGCAAAGGCCCTTGGTACGCCCCTGTATGTGTATTCGCGCGCTGCTCTCAAGACCGCCTGGCAACACTACGCTCACGCCACCGAGGGTCATGATGCGCTAGTTTGTTTCGGCATGAAAGCCAACTCTAATCTGGCTGTATTGAAAGAATTTGCACGGCTGGGCAGTGGTTTTGACATTGTCTCGGGCGGTGAATTGGCGCGGGTGCTTGCGGTCGGTGCAGATCCCGCCAAAATCGTATTCTCAGGTGTCGGCAAACAGGTATGGGAGATGCAGGCCGCTCTAGAGGCCGGCGTGAAGTGCTTCAACGTAGAATCCCTGCCCGAGCTTGATCGTTTGTCTGCCGTGGCAAGCAAAATGGGCAAAACCGCTGCGGTCTCGCTACGCGTGAATCCCGATGTTGACGCCAAAACGCATCCTTACATCTCGACTGGCCTGAAAGAAAATAAATTCGGGATCGCGATTGAAGAAGCGGTAACTGCCTATTTGCATGCAGCGTCATTGCCAGGTATTCAGGTTGTTGGCGTGGATTGCCATATAGGCTCACAAATCACCGAAGTCGGTCCTTACCTGGACGCGCTCGACAAGTTGCTCAAATTAATTGCCCAGCTAGATCAGGCTGGCATCAAACTGCATCACCTCGATCTGGGTGGTGGGCTCGGCATCCGTTATGACGATGAAACGCCCCTGGCGCCCAAAGTGCTGCTGGATCAGGTATTTGCCGAGCTGAAAGCAAAAGGTTTTGGTCATTTGCAACTGGTGCTAGAGCCTGGCAGGTCGCTTGTGGGTAACGCGGGTGTTTTGCTGACGACGATCGAGTATCTAAAGCTCACCGAAAGCCGCAATTTCGCGATTGTTGATGCGGGTATGAACGACTTGATCCGCCCAGCGCTCTACGAGGCTTGGCACGGAGTATTACCACTTGAAGCTCGCACTATTTCGACAACACGATATGACGTCGTGGGCCCGGTTTGCGAGAGCGCTGACTGGTTGGCCAAAGAGAGAGATCTGGCGCTAGAGCAGGGTGACGTGATCGCCATTGAATCGGCAGGCGCTTACAGCTTCGTGATGGCGGGCAACTACAACAGCCGCACTCGCCCCGCCGAGGTCATGGTTGATGGGGACAAGTACTACGTGATCAGACAGCGTGAGACGTTCGCTGATCTGATCCGGGGTGAAAGTTGTTTGCCTTAACTTGCTAAGAACGCACGTGCTGTTTAGCGCCCAAGCAAGCCAGAGAAAAAGCTAACCGTATTAGCTGCCAGCGAGTCGTAGTGATACCCACCTTCTTGGACCACCAAAGTCGGCAAGTCCAGGCCCGCGATCAATTTACCTAGCCGGTTAAAGCCTTCAGTGGTCACGGCCACTTTACTTTGTGGGTCTTCTTCGTACACATCAAACCCAAGCGACAAGATCAGCACATCGGGCTTGAAGTTTTTGATCGCAGCGAAAGCGGCGTTCACTTTGTTGAAGAAAACCTGCTCGGTTGAACCGTGTGGGATAGCTAGGTTGAGATTAAAACCTTTACCCGCCCCAGTGCCGGTCTCATCCTCGAAACCCGCAACAACAGGATAAAAATTAGTCGGATCAGCGTGCGTCGAGATATAAAGCACATCATCCCGATCGTAGAAAATATCCTGAATGCCTTGGCCGTGATGGACATCAGTGTCCAGGATCGCCACGCGTGAGTATTTTTGTTTCAGGTACTGCGCGGCGACGGCTGAATTGTTGATATAGCAAAACCCGCCAGCTGCATCTTTACGAGTGTGATGGCCAGGTGGCCGGCATAGGGCATAGACCTTGGTATCACCATCAAGCAAAGCTTGCGCGCCTGCAACAGCGGATTGTGCCGACCAGTACGACGCTGTCCATGTTTGTGCGCCTACAGGGCAGCTACCGTCGGCAAGGTATTTTGCGGCCTCGGCCATGATGCCACGCAAGGGATTGCCTTCGCGGATAAACACGTTCGAGATGACCTCATCGCCCCAGTCCGGGCCTGTCTCGACCCAGCGCGCGTGAGCGGTTTCGAGAAACTTCAAGTAGCCTGCGTCATGAACAGCCAGCAATGGCGCCATACCGTAATCGCTGGGTTGCTCGACTGACAACCCTAACTGAGCAATACCCTCAAGAATTTTCTCGCTACGCAAGGGGATCTCTTGCGGCACACGCATTTTGCCGCGTGACAGATAGGTCTGGGGATGGTGGAGATTTTGGTCAGGATGAAAATAGGTTTTCATGGGCGCGGCGCTTAGGCGAAGGGAATAGAGCGAGGGTTAGTCAGGTGAGCTAGGGTTTCGGTACAGCGAAATGAGTATAGACAAGATGATCAGGGCTGGGATCGCTAAAAACCCGTAGCTGACCCCATAACTATGCAAGGATCCTGCCAATACACCAAACATCGACGGCCCCGTCACCACACCAAGAAAGGTAATACATAAAGAGCCACCCGTCGCCATACTGGTTTGACCGCTTGGCGCTTGACGCGCGACTTCAGCCAGATATACGCCGTTCCAACCGATAGCCGTTGAGCCGAAAACGATCAAGACTGGGAACAAAAACCACAGTGATGTTTGCTCAGTCACGAAGGGCGTGACCAACGCGGTCAGCGTCAACAGGCTTGCGACGATGATGAGCATCACCACTGGGCCGCGCCAGTTATCCGATATGTAACCCCAAAGAATTCGACCACCTACTCCGGCCGCTTGTGCGAGGGTCAGGGCAGCACCAGCAGCGACCAGGCCCCAGTGCAGATCCTCATAGAGAAATGTCACGAGATAAGCCATCAAGGACATCTGGCAGATGGCGAATAAAAACGAACACACGGCCAACAGACGAAGAACCCTGTGCTTGAGCACCAGACGCAACGGGTCGATCATGCTTGCAACGAGCGAGAACTTTACGTGCGGGTCACGATCATCGTCGAGTTCTTCGCGCAAGGGCTGGACAAAATAAGCACAGAGCGCACAGGCGAGGCCAGAGACGATGAAAGACCACTGCCAGCCTATCCACAAAGTCAGGGACGGGATCACTGCCCCTGCGACCATGCCACCCAGGGGCACGCCTGTCTGCTTAATCGAAAAGACGAAAGATAATTGATTGGCTGGTGTCGTTTTAATCAGCACATGTGAACTTGCAGGTGTGATCGGCCCATAGCCCAGACCGATCAGTACAGCCCCTAGCAGAATCACAGCGGGATTTGGCACTGCGCACAGGCACAGCCCGATAGCATCAACGAGCAGGCCTGCCTGACTTAACCTTATCGCCCCCCAGCGCTTGACTGCAGCACTGCCCAGAAGACTGGCGATCATCGCCCCTAGATAGACCGTAGCCACGTAAACGCCTAAATAGGCTGTCGACACCCCAACGTCTTTAGCAACTTCAGGGGCAACCACCGGCAAAGTCAGCAAGGCCATCGCCACAAGGGCCTGGACAAAGGTGGTGGCTGTCAGTACCACCCACGATTGAGCGGGTGGTTTGGCGGGTGTCGACAATCAGATTGCTCCGTATGAATGCAACCCTGATAAGAACATATTGACGCCCAGGAATGCAAACCCGGTGACCAGAAGACCCACCAGGGCCCAGTATGCCGCCATTGTGCCTCTGAGGCCTTTCATGAGCCGCAAATGCAGCCACGCGGCGTAATTGAGCCAAACGATTAGCGCCCAAGTCTCTTTGGGATCCCACTGCCAATAGGCGCCCCAGGCGTCAGCTGCCCAGAGTGCCCCAAGTATGGTGGCAACCGTAAAGAAAGCAAACCCGATCGCAATCGAGCGATACATAATATCGTCGAGCACCTCGAGCGACGGCAAGCGATCCGCGATCGGCCGGCGAAAGACCAGTATCGCCGCGACAATAATTGAGCCAAAGCCAAAATAAAGCATCCAGGTCGCCGATAAGCCTTGGGTGCGAAAGACCATAGGCTCAATACAGAGCAACACCCCCAGCAAGAAAAGCGGGGCGAGCTTTAGCCAGGAACGTGTGCGTCCGTGCTCTTTGATCAGATAGGCAAAGGCCACCATGGCCGCTAACGAAAATGTGCCATAGCCAATAAAGTTAGCCGGAACATGGATTTTCATCCACCAGCTTTTGAGCGCGGGAACCAGCGGTTGTATCTGGGCTGCATCCCGGCTAAACGAATACCACAGCAAGAAAACCACTGCCGACGTAATCACCAGCAGCACAAAGCCGCCCAGGGCACGGGTGTTGTACCGCCGCTCATAAAATAAGTAGAACAACGCGGTAATCAAGGCAAAAAGAACAAATACCTCATACAAATTACTGACCGGTATGTGACCGATATCGGACCCCATCAGATGGCCTTCGCGCCACCTGACCATCATCCCGGTTGTCCCTGAAAACACCGCACTCCAGGTCAGGACGGTGCCGAGCCAGGCAGCCGTTGGGCTGATAAAGCCGATCCAATAACAGACCGTAGCCAGAACAAATAAAGCACACATCCACAGGATGGCGGATTGGGACGAGAAAAGATATTTCAGTAAAAACACCGTCTCAGCCCGGGCAAGATCACCTTGATACAGCCAGATCGCCAGACCAGCAGCTAGCCCCACAGCAATCATCAAAAGCCTAAGCGGGCGCCATAGCCACCCCATCCACGTCAACACAGGCACGGCGCAGCACAGGATCACTTGCTCGTAGTAATCCATGGCAGTACTGAAACGATCAAGCGTGACACCCACGGCGATCGCCAGCAAAACAAAAAACACGACGTCGTACAAGTTGGGACGACTGCGCAACAGGCGGGCATCGCCCGTGTCGGATAAATCGTCCCAATCATTCAGGGCGGGAAGTGCCTGGGTGTTTGCGTTAGACAGGTTACTCATGATGGATCTTTACCTTCGGCAGCGCTTAAACGGCTCAGGGCCAGTTTGAATCGGTCAAATTCGCGATTGAAATCAAGTGTACGCTTCTGAGAAGTCATTGCTGCTAATACATGGGTGCCGCTTGAGGTCTCTGAGGATTTCAACCAGATCCAGATGCGGCGATCATGAACAAAAAACATGGTGAAGACACCAACAACGAGCAATAAACACCCTAAGTAAACAATGTTTTTGCCAGGCGTACGTGACACTTGAAACACGCTGGCTTGAACTTGTTCAAAACTTTTAAGGGTCAGCAGCATGGCGGACGGATAAAGTTTGAGGTCTGACAAGGCAGCGACTGCGGTGCGCGCCCAATCGACATTGCGCTCCAGCTCACCAGGCGCATTGCTGAGCGCGGGCAAGCCAGCCCGTTCGCGAGCAATATCGCGCAACTCAGCAACCGATGATCCCAACAAGCGGATCACCACATCGGCCGCACGTGCTTGCTCAGCTTGAGGCACATTAGCCTCAAGAAACTGAGAAATCGCCTGCAAACCGCCTGCTTCAAACGTGTCGATCGCCCGCTGCGCGGATAACCTGAGTGCTTGCTGATCTGCGCCTGAGGCTCCGTAGGTTTTTGTAAAACGATCAACCGCCTCTTTTCTGGCAGCCGGATCGGCGAGTGCAGCTCGCAAACTCATGAACTCATTAACGGTGCCTTCAGCATCCGCGGGGATTCGCATATAACGAAAGCCACTGCCCTCGTTGACTCCCGCCAGAATGACTTGAAGACCATCGAGTTCGACCGGCGCCATGTAGTTATGAAACAGCGTCGCCTGACCGCTTTCATTGATGATGCGGTATTCAACGCTGGGCCCGACGTTGTGTAGATTTTTATTTTTTTTACCTGCTGCACTGCCAGTGACCGACGCCACGTGCTCAGCAAACGCCTTTTGTTCTGTCGGTTCACCACTCGAGAAATCTTCGACGTTAAATGGCCGCAACTTCGTGACTTCTACTTTGACACTTTTACCGGTTGCACCGAGCGCGACATCTGAGGCATCGCCAACTTTGCCCTTAACGTCAAAGGTCAAGTTTGACGTGCCACCAAGCGGATAGCCGTGCAGCTCAACCGTGCTGCCGCCATCGTCAAAACTGGATTGATAAACCGTTACACCGCGGTAACGCAGAGGTTCGTTCACTTCGATCGTTGTATCGAATTTTTTATCGTTCTCAGGGTCAATCACTTCTACTTGACTGGCAAAGCGGCTGGGCATCCCGGTTGAATAAAATTCAACGTCAAATTTTTTCAGCTTCAAGGTGAAGGGCAAGGGCTGCACCAGAGCGCCATCATCCACGCTGACGATGGCACTACTTCTTTCTGAACCTTCCGGTATCAGGACGTTGGCTCTAAAACTCGGATTATCGACTGACAAACGACCTCGCTGCGGTACGTTCGCGATCAACATGTTTTCAACGATGGGGGTCTTGCCCATGAACATGATTTGCAGGCGTGTGGGTAGCTCGCTGTCGAGCAAACCACCGACACAGATGATTACGATCGCAGCGTGAGCGCAGATGTAGCCAAGGCGATTACCACTGCCTTTTTTTGCAGCCACCAGCACTGCTTCACCGTCCTCGCGCGCTTTAACGGCATAGCCCTGCCTGGTCAGCCAGGCCCTGACCAGATGGGCCGAG